>VTLG01007560.1_pt1 | contig 47463 bp, 65 predicted proteins | sample 4694571 | NCBI WGS metagenome assembly VTLG01 (sample SAMN12604809, study PRJNA352737) | marine metagenome | biome: ENVO:00000447; feature: ENVO:00000209|ENVO:00000569|ENVO:01000036; material: ENVO:00002151; isolation source: viral sequences binned using virsorter ... | reverse complement strand
TTTAATCTCTTCAAGATAACCATTCTTCTCAACATATATTTTGGCATGGCTAATTGCATTGCCTTTTAACCTGTCGGTAAAACTACCCAAGAACTGTTGTAAGTCTTTAACCAGCATTATCTCTAGCGGCTTTAACTCTTACATTAAAATAGTCATCTATCTGTTTAGCAAGTCTTTTATTATCTGTTTTTAACTCTTCATTCTCTTGAATTTGCCTACTCAATAATTGTTGATGTGAATTATTAATTGCCAGCAACTCATTAATACGTTGTCTTAACTCCTTAATAAGCTCATCTTTATCTTCAATTTGTTTAGTCAAATCCAATTCTCCTCGATCATCTTTCATATTGACAATATAGGATAGTTACCTTAAATTGTCAATATGGGATTACCAAAAAGACTGACAGAAATGCAAAAAAGATTTGCAGAATACCTGGTATTTAATGAAGGTAGAGCTACAGGGACAGATGCAGCAATAGCTGCTGGGTACAGCGAGAAAAGAGCACGCATTGAAGCATCAGAATTAACAAATCCAAGACTATCACCATTGGTGGTACAATATATTGGAGAGTTGAGAGAAGAAAAAATTAAAAAACATGAAGTTACATACGATAAGCATGTAGCTGAACTGGGCCAAATTAGAGAGGCAGCCCTAAAGAAGGGCGCATTCTCTGCAGCAACCAACGCAGAAAAAAATCGTGGCATGGCCGCTGGATTATATATAGATAGGAAGATAATAAAAACTGGGAAGCTAGAAGAAATGTCTGAAGAACAATTAGAAGAAAAAATGAAAAAGATATTAGAAGACTATGCACCAATTCTAAATGCAAAGCAAATAGAAGGCGAAGCTATTGAATCTTCTGAATCTTCTTCACACAAGCAAGAGGAATCATCGTCCGATCCCCAAAAGTTAGAGAGCCATCCTCTTCCCGATCATAAGACGCAAACAGCTTAACAGCATATTTATCTTTATTGTATAACCAACCTTCATTTACAGGTGAAGCAAGTCTCATCTTGTTGAACTGCTTTTCATCAGCCCAGCCTGAGTCACTTAAAATATCAATCCATTCGACTCTTACTTTTGAATATGGAATACCATCTCTTACGTTTTGGTTTAAACTTATTTTTCTTTTTGTTTTTCTTGGCATAATATTTCGAATTGTGTTTCTTTTGGAACTTATCCCAAAATTCCTTCTCTGTCATCATACTAATTACCATATCCCAAACCATATAAGGGATTATACAGATAATTTTGAAATAAAAAAACGCTTTTCGCGCGCGCGATAGGCACTGCTAATGGACAAAATAATTCTGTCTATGAAAGTAATTCTGTCCAACATTCTGTCTGCACTTTAGCTATATATATCAACGATAATAGCTCATTTGGACAAAAAGACAGTTTTTTTTCATGTTTTTTTTTTTCAATTCAAAATTATTCTGTACAACTCTTATATGGCGTCTACTGCCTCATTTTGGACACATTTATGCCTTTTTATTGACAAGATAGTCCCCAAATCGGCCTTTCCAGCCATATGATCCGTGATGCGTGGTCCATGAGTCCAGATTCGCGTATATTTTAAATCCAGCCTCCCTAGCCAACTCACAGAAAGCAAGATCCTCGCCCTTCCACTCTCCAGTGTCTAATCTAAAAGTCGTATCCCAGAAATTATACATATATCGATTTATCGCATCCTCAACAGCTCCAATCTCTTTATTCATTTTTTCACGTGTAGCTTTATTAAAATTAACCTTTAACTCTGGGTGTTTATCCATTAACTTCTCAAAGACACTTCTATGTATTAACATCAATCCCGCAGGACCTTCCTCAATTTCAACTAGATCCCATTCCAATATTTTGATATTATTCTTATCTTCAAATTTTACCGAGTATCTACTAATCCAGGGATCTTCCTTATTTCTATATGGAGTACAGATAATATCTTTCTCAGGCACTAACATCCTCATTACTGCCTCAGGTTTAAACTCTACATCAGCATCGACAAACAACATATAATCAAATCCTGAATCCAAAAACCCTGCAGTTAACAAATTCCTACCATGTGTTACAAGGGATGATTTAACCGATTTAAACCTACACTCTACTCCAGAGCCACCTAGAGCACTGAAAGTATCTATTAAAGATACACAGGTCTCGACCTTCATATCGCCATAGCAAGGCATGGCAATATATACCTTAGGTTTTGCTTTTTTCATTAAATTCCTCTGGATCCATTTCAACATTAGCCTGTTCCTTCTCATCGAACTTTAGCTCGTGGTACATATCCAGTCTCTTAAGCCACTTATGTTTCCACGATCTTAATTCTTCATCTTGAAATTTAAACTCCTGGAAATAAAGATCAGGAGTACATATCATTATTATACCCTGTCTAATCGTAGATTGATAGACATAATCGTGCGCCATACAATACGCCGCAATTTGTAAAAAATAATCCTCTATCCACTCTAGCTTTTTAGGTCGATTGGCCTGTTTGAAATCGATAATTGTATCTAGACCATTGTGATTACATACGAGGTCAGTGCTCCCAGCATAAAGGCCAGGATAATGTAACATAACCTCACTACCATAATATTCTTCAACTGGCGTAAGACCGATCTCAATAATTTTTTGGGCCATGGGCTTCGCCGCCTGTCCGATCTCTGTAAGATCATCGTAGCCAACTCCTTGAACATGAGATTCGATGAACTTATGCATGGCTGTTCCCCGCCTACTAGATAAATTTTTGATTCGCTCTGCTTCTTGTTCTCCAACTTTGGCCTTCCAATCTTTTAAAAATTGTTGATTTTTTGTTTTGCCTAATATCGTAGTCACCGATGGAAGTCTAGACCCATTGAAGTCATAAATTCGATATCCAGATTCTTCATCTGTAATTTGTTTTCCTTGTATATAGTTGAATTTATTAGATTTTTTTAAGCTTGAGGCTAACTTAATATTGTTCTCATATTCTTTTAAATCTTTTTCATCCATCATTTTTTAGATCCTTTGTAGTACGCGATGTACAAACCTACAATTGTTATTATCATTCCAAGAAAAAATAAACCTATCATATACCTGTTCCCATTTTTGTTAAAACCCATATCTCAAGATTTTTTATTCTGTCTTGTTGCGTTTTTATAATTTCCGCAGTTTCATTTATTATAGTCCATATTTCACTAAAATCTTCTGTTATAAAATATAAAAAAATTAAAATTAAAATCACAGAAAAAGCTGTAACTAAAGAAAGTATTCTATCTAGATTCATACAATTTTATTTAATATCCACTTAATTCCTCTAATAACATAACCTCTAATGAACTTATTAAAAGCATAACGCAATACTCTTACAACAATTAGTATTGGAGAACTTAATACATCAAATATAATTAACATAATATCTACACCAGCATCGATAGCATTATCGCTGTTTATCATTCTCCTTACTCTTTTGTTTATTTTCATACTTAACTACTTTCATTCCATAGTTATTAATTCCTTCTGGAATGTTTAATCCTTTTTTTCTTTTTAATTCATTATTTTTAAAAGGTCTATAGTCAACGTGATGATGCCAACGATTAAATTTCCACACAACTTCAGCAACATCTGGATGTAGTCTTGCTAACATTTTAGATTTATCTAATGTACCATTTTTATAAATTTCTTCATTGCCACCCTTCATAGTTTGAGTAGTTGCTTTTTCTTGTATGAATGCATTGAACTGAATAGTACACCAGCCATCTTTTAAAACTCTTAAAGATAAATCTGTATCTTCATTATATTTTGCACGCCAACGATAGGGTATGTCGTTTCTAATTAATAGACATGAATAGATCCTGGTATTCATAACAAATGCTGGTAGTTTTGTTTTAGCTTTAGCTAAAAAATCATAATTAAATCCAGCAAGAGCAACGTTTTCGTATCTTTCTATAAAATCTTCTGCAGCTTTGAATATAGTTCCTGATGTGACATGTATATATAAATTTCTATTTATTCTACCAAATGCTTTAATATTATCATCTAATAACCAATGGCTTGTGGCACCATTTTCTAGTGCATGTTCCCAGCAGAAATTTCTAGCTGGACCAGAGCCAGTTCCGTGATCCGTGGTGCATGAGTCATACTCCTCGATATATCTTTTAGGGAGTATTAATATTTTATCTTTATTAATGAACCTTGCGTATTGTTCGTATTCATAATCTTCAACAACAATAGAATAAGGCATATTCATTTTCTCTAAAGCCGTACTCGTATGTCTACTATCCCATCTTCCTTTAGATATAATATAAACTGGATGTTTAGGATTCATCAACGTACCGCTTGTCAGCATATCTCCTCTTCTTCCATTCTGGATACCAGATACTTGGAGCTTTGGTTATCTTTTGACCAATGAGTTCAGCAAACTTGTCGATATCTTCTTGATTTCTAAAATGAACTATGATCTTTCTAAAAGAACTTAAATCTTCCATTTCAAACTCTGGCATATCTTGCCATTCTTTCTTCCATTCTTCATTGTTTTTCATTATATTCCTCTAATCCACACTTCATACACTTACCAAAAGTTGGTTTATGAATAGTGTTGTCTTTACAACGACTACAAAAAATAAAATCTCCTTCTTCTTGAAAATTTACACTTCCACTATATCTATTTTTTTCTCGTTCTTTTTTATTTCTTAAAGATTGTTCATAACTTTCTTTTAATTCTTCTTGTTCTTTCTGACCATAAATTTCTTCCCATCTTTCACGATAGGTATCATTAGATATACGAGATTTACCATCCCACTTAGGTTTGTTGTTTTCCATTTACCTTCTTTAGCTTACTTAATTCTATTTTATCTATTACATTACCAGATACAGATATACGTGTGCAATCTGAAGTGAATGGGTATACCCAATGTTTTAACCACGCTGGAAAAATGTACATATCACCAACTTCTGGAAATACAGAATGATTGGTAATGCATCTATCTTCTGTTTCACCATATAAAAATGTAATACCACCTGGACCAGCAGACAGTCCTTTATAATTTTGATTCTCTACTCTTAATTCCATTGGTACTTTTAAAAATATAACAAAGGATAGTGCACCCCCGTGTGAGTGAGGTGGATTAAATTCATTAGGTCCTTGAAAGTTTATCCATAATTTTTCTAAAAAATAGGTACTAGGTACTTTCTCATTACCTTGTTTCCATCGCTGCATGGCACCATTATATAGATTAAAAGTTCCTTCCATAAATTTTTGAAATTTTGCTTTATCTCTATAATGAAATTGATTCTTTAACACTCCAGCAAGTTCTGGTGATGCATCTTCTTTGGACGCTTCGCCTTCAGATAATAGTAAATCCTGAGTATTTTGGTCAACTTTAGTTTTAACTACACAGGGTCCCCAGTGTAATATTCCATATTTTACTTGGTTCATGATGATCTGCCCTCTTCTATATTGATAGTTAAAGATAATTTTTTATTACTTTTGTCGATTACACTATGTATTGCGTTTGCAGGTATTATTAAAGAATAATTCTTTTTTAATTTAATTTTTTTATCATTCACTCTCCAAGTAGAATTTCCATAAATTTGTTTTGCGATCACATCATAAGGGTGAGAATGATCTAAAAAACTAGGGATTTGACCTGGTTTGGAAAAATAAAAATTTGCATTAAAACTAGATCCAGTTGCATTTGTTAAATCATCAGCTAGTTTTCTTAATTCTAATGTTAAATCAAAAATATTTGACATGACTGTTGTATAACCAAGTGAATAGTATCTGTACCACTCATTAAAGTCTAAATACGCTGCTCTTGAGCCATTATAAACTCGAAAAAAATCTACAGCCGTTTTTCCGATATTAGTAATTATTTCTACTGAAGGTTGACCCCAAGGATAATAAAGTGGCCAACGTTTAGTATTTTGTAAAAAGTTAAAAACATCTTTTTCATTTATGTTAATGACATGGCTGTCAACTATATTTTTGATTTTTTGTAACATATTTTATTTTTTCTTCTCTTTAATCCAGATTTTATAATGTTGAAAATCAACCACATTGTCATTATTTAATTTTTGTTTAGCATAGTGATCTATTATTTTTTGCATCTTAGGTAGTTTAACATGAGCATAGGGCCAAAGTAATTTACATACATAGTAGGCATCTCGATAACCACACCTCCATCGCCACTGCATCTTTTTACCCATGGATTTTTTATGTGGTGGTCTTTTAGTTACCGATCCACACCCCAGAGTTTCTAGTATAAAAACCATAATAGAATAATCCGTCATGGAAATTTCCATTTGTATATTCCAGGTTGGATAGGCTTTTTCTTTACCGCTCCTCTTTCTCATGTATTGCTTGTAAGTTATACTTCCTTCACCATCAAACAGACCAGCTATATAAGCTGCAGTAGTTTCATTGAGCATGTATATTAAATATTAATCTAACGATTGTACTCGCTGGATTAAATTCTCCCCTATTATTAGTGCAAGAGCTTGTCAGTATTACGATCATTGTTATCAACATCATCATGTTGAGCCACTTTGGATTCATATACATAAAACTCTCCTTCCGAGTCACATTCCCAACACTGGTGAACGTTAACTTCACTTGGATCTTCCCTGTCTGTTATTTTAACAAAGCCATTACCATTACAAACATCGCAGATGGCCTTGTGTACTCTATACTTTTTTAATTTTACCATTTAACTTTTTCGCTTTCTCATTCGCAAGTGATTCGATTGTTTTGCTAATAGATAATTTTGCGTCTGGCAATAAAACTTTAGACAAAGCAATTAAAACCTTGTATGTATCGTGAGTTAGGGAAACATTACGGTATTTTGTTATATCAGTCATAGTTCCTTTCATTTATTTATTATGACTATATAGGATTTTAGTAAGAGGTTGTCAAGATGAAATTTATATTAACTATGATAATGTGCACAAGTGTGTACAATATGTGCCTTGAGCCATTTCCTATGACTACTAAATATGACAGTCATTATGAGTGCATGCTTGCGGGCTATGAAGAAGCTACTAAAAAAGCAAAAGAAATAGGGCCTGAAGAGATTAATGAATATGGTACTATAATTAAATTTTATTGCATGCAGGAAAAAAATTCAAAAGTAGAAACATAATTGACAACGTGGCAGGATTGTGGTAAGGGGAGTTTCTTACCTTTAATACCTATCCTATCACTCTCTCTTTAGGATAGGTTTATTCCTATTAACCCCCACAGTTTCCGTGCACGTACTCCTGCAGGAGCAAAGGCTCGATCGCTAGCAGCCCAGGGCGAACCTAAAGCTACATTATAGCTAACCTCAGTGACACTTAGCGCGAAGCATTTATGTTTGAGGCTCTGCCTTTTCAATTCTATCTACACATACAACCGATCCAGTTTCCACTGCCATCGTTCATGATGTGTAAATTTAATTCGATTACATACCCTGTTAATTTTAATCTCAATATATCACACAGCTCAAAACAATTTGTTTCAGCTGTTATGACGATTCCTTCCATTATTTCTTTTGTCACTGGAATCAGTTGATATAGTCCATCGTTTAGTATTATTAAGTCCATATTCCTTTACTAGTTTATACCAAAGATCTTTATATTTAGGATCTTTTGTTTTATTCCAAAGATTAGCTAATTCATCAATCTTTTTTTGCATCGTATCTTCTCTTACCCCAAGAGATTATTTTAGTTATTCCTGGTGTATTTATCTCTAATTTAGCATATGGTTTCCATTGCTCTTTCATTATGTTTAATTCAAGAAGTAATACAGACCATTGTTTAGGACTTATATTGTTACTTGTTATTGTTAGTTTTTTCATGTTTCCTTTCTTTATGGGCAGTTATTATTAGGCTCATACCCAGGAGCCTTAAATACTATATAGGATATCTAGGGATTGTTGTCAATGCCTTTTTTACCTTTTTTGAGGGGCCCGAAGGCCCCACAATATTAGTCTTCCTTAATAGGTGTAAACACTACTTTATGTTTTTGATTACGAGTATTGTACACTTTTTTAATGACGTCGTACCATTGTAAAGTATTTACACAACCAGAAAACATCTTAGATCTTTTCTTTAGCTTACCTACAAAATGTTCTTTATTAAACTTTTTGTGAGATAATGCATGTAGTAATGCAAACATGAAGAAACTATTCTTCACTTCTTTACCCAATACATCAAATACATTTCCTAAAAAAACACCAGTTAATTCAGCATTTTCTTTCCCTGTTTCTGATATATCAAATTTACCATCAACGAAGTCTATTTCTAAACCTCTTTCCCTTCTGTAAACACCATTTAATATAGTAGTTACAACTGAGAATTTATTATCTAAAGTATATGTTTCCATAAACTTTTTGTAATAAATATAGGCTGGTAGTCCTTTATCTACATAACGTTGAAGATAATCTTTATTACCCCAACTTAGTTTTGTAGAGTTCATACTCGGTACATCATTAATAGTCATGTAATCCACGATTATGAATCTTATTGGTAAATCTAAAGTTTTATACGCTTCGTACCGGTGCTGACCATCTAAGATTGGGTATTGCCCATTCTTATTTAAAGGTCCAACATAAATTGGTATTTCCCTTAGATTCTTTCTTTTGATTTTAGCAATCAATTTGTTAACATGTGATTGGTTAACTCCTCTATTGCCTTTTATAAAACAAAACAAAGTATATTGTGTTGTTTCATTTACTTCACTAACTTTTTCTATAAAGTCAGTTATTTTAACTGTGCCATTTGCACTTTTCTTTTTTGCTTTCATATTACTCCTTATTATTTGTGTTTAGCAAAATGTAATTCAAATAATTCCATAATAGGGTAATTTAAACTACATGGATAATATAGTATCTTATAGGATAATTGTCAACCCCCTTTTCTACCTTTTCCTCTATATTTACCCATTCTTTTTTCGTGCTTATTTCTACGTTTTTTATGTCTTCCTGGCCTTTTTCTAGGTTTATCTCTTTTCGGTTTTGTAATTACACCAAATTTAGGTCTTTTAGCCATTTGTAGGTGCTTCGAATCTTATCTCTTTTGAATTATTTACGTGTGGAATATATGAAATTTTACCATTTATCTTTTGTTCTAGATCAGCGCCACAAGTTATGCATCTGTAAAGCTCTGGTGTGAGAGATACCAAAAGAGTATTTTGAGTGCAAGTAGGGCACGTTCCATTTACTATTTCAGCTTTTAAATTAACATCTCCAAACATTAATTACAATTCATTTTATCTAGGTCGGCTGGCTTATCTTTATAAAACCATAACCAAGATGAAATCTTTGTTCCTTCTTGTGTGTAGGTACATTTAGGACCTATTGCACATGAAGTAAATGCTAATAATGATAATAACAAAAATAATTTTTTCATATTATTGTGATAGAGGGTTTGATGTAGAAACCTTAATCTCTTCTATTTGAACTTTTAATAATTCAATTTCTTTTTCATTAACTAATGTTTTAGTATGACCATGATCAACTGGATGTTCGTGTGAAGTATCTACATTTTCTAACTTTGCTACTTTTTCTTCTAATACTGCAATTTTACTTTCAATCGCTGAAGTATCAACTACGACTTGTTCTCTAGCTTCTATTGCATCTAGTTTAGTTGTGATTTCTCCGTACTTAACGAAGCCACCACCGATTGCAACAATTGCTGCAATTAATGCTGCTATTCCTGCGAGTTGGTCTTTAAGTTTACCCATTTTTTAACGCCTCCAGTTCCATTAAAAGCCTTTGTTTCTTAATTTTTATCTTATTAAGTTTCTTAGCTTTGATTTCCATCTTATCATTTTGGGTATAACTTGCAAGATTAGTATTTGGGTATATTTGCCTAAAATCAAAGATATTTAATTGGTCTAAATATATGTTTTTTGGCTTATAAAATACTGTATTTTGATACATATCTAAAGATGCTTGTTGACTTGTCATAGCCTCCATTTTTATAATATTTTTAACAGCTAGATTTTTAGATATATCTTTAATATCTTTGTCAACTTTATCCATTATTCTGTCAAGATTTTTGACGATAGCTTTTTTCTGTTGTATCTTTTTTTGTTTGGCAAGCTTCTTAGTCTGAACAGCGGACTTCTTAGGAGTCTTGCTACTAGATTTCTCTTCTTTAATTTCTTCTTTTTCTTCTTCATTAGTTTCTTCTACCATTTTAGTAGGTTCTTCTTCAACAGCTTCTTCTTCAGCCATTTCAGTAGTTTCTTCTTCCATAACTTCTTCTTCAACCATTTCTTCTGACTCTTCTTCTATCATTTCTTCTTCCATTATTTCCTCTTCTTGTGGAAATTCATGGGCCATGGTTTTTGGTTCTTGCTCAATGATTTCTTCCTCCATAACAGTTTCTTCTCTCATCATTGGCTCTTCCTCAATAATTTCTTCTTCCTCCATAACCATCTCTTCTTTTTGAGATACCATCGGTAAGAAGCTCGCAATGATTTCTTCTGTTTCTTCATATATTTCCTCCTCTTGTGGCATCATCATTGTAAAGAAAGAAGTGCTTATTTCTTCTTCCATAGGCATTTCTTCCATTTCCATAACTATTTCTTCTTCAAATATTTCTTCTTCCATAGGAATTTCTTCCATGATGACTAACATTGGTTCAAAGGTCATTTCTTCAAATTCTTCTTCCATAACTTCTTCCATAGGGGGTGGTGCTATAAAAGTTATCATTTCTTCAAAAATTTCTTCTATGTCTTCAAATGTAAACTCTTCAAATATTTCTTCCTGTAATTCTTCAAATATTTCACTTATTTCTGTAACAATTTCATTTGCTATAACTGTATTGTCATATGTCATCGTTAGTTTAGCACCTAACAAATTAGGTCCACCTAAATCAACTGGAGTAGAATCACCATCTATCCCTGTCCAGGTCCAATCAAATTTATTGGAGCCACTTCCATTGTATATAACCTGGTCTGTGTATTTATGTGCGTTTGCATAATATCCTGAGTCTGTATTTCTTATTTGATCCACTTGAGATAATACTTCGCCATCAGAGTCTAGTATTTTAACAGTAGTTTTAAATGTATCTCTGCCTGACTGAGCTTGACCACATGCGCTGGATGATCCAGACCACTCACAGTTTTGTACAACTGTTGTAGAATCTAATGTAACACCATTATCTAACATTGCCTGAGTACTGGTTTCATCACCAGTTGTAACGTTAACTAATGATCCTTGATAGTTTAACGTTCCCGTACCTGATGATGTACTACCTACTTCTACTTCCTGGTAATTCCAATTTGAGTCTGTGCATGTAGTATTGACAGACGTAAAAGATGAACAACTTGATTGTACGTTTGGTATTGTAGTGTCTACAGATTGTAAATTAGAGGCAGAACCAGTGCCATTTGGTAGTAGATTACCTGTTGTTATTTCTTCTGCTGAAGTTGTAAGGGTTAATATTGTCAGCAAAACGGTTAATAGCAAAATACGCATATATAATAGCTCCTGTAAATAATGTTAACCAAATCATTTTTTCCTTTTCATATAGTGTTCTGATGGTTCATAGTCCCATCGTTTACCATGATGACCACGAACATCTGCCCACCACATTCTTAATCTAACTATCCACTTTCGAACTGGTCTAGGCATTATTTAGGTGACTCCCAATTTATTTTTTTCTTTTTTTCTTCAATCTTTTTTTCTACTTGTTTGTCAAATTCATCAAACTCTTTTGTTATTTTAGCTTGTTCTTTAGCTGCTTTTTTTTCTTCAAGAGCCTTCTTTTTAGCTATTGCTTTTTCTTTTTTCTCTCGTTCCTTCATACGTTTTATATAGATATCATAATCAGGTCTTTCGTGATCGTATTTAGCCCAAAGTTTTTTAGCTTCTTTTCCAATTTTTCCATCAATTGGACATGGAGTGCCCGCTTGTATCATTGATTCAAACACACGCTCATCTTGGCAAAGTATTGCAACTGCTGCTACTTTCATTCCAAAATCATTTAATATTCTTGCTAATTTTAATCGTTCACAATTTTTATCTATTACATGTTTTCCACCAGATATACCTAATCCAAAAGTTTGTACTCCTGCAGATACACCCACAGCGCAAACATCTTGTGTCATAGAATTATATGATGGTGCAGATGCTGATGGTGGTGAAGATCTTATATCTGAGTTTGTAGTGTTATTAGTTGTTGATGTAGATTCTGAACCTGATTGATATGTAGTTGTGGCAGTTGAAGTATATCCACCTTCAATCGCTGTGTTAGATCCTGAAGTATTTGTTTGTGTAGAACCTGCATTAGCTGTTCCACATAAGGCTAAAACAAATATTAATATAATTAAAGCTGTTTTAAAATAATATTTTGTAAATCTATCCATAATTATTGACAACTTTCACACTCTTCTGTGTCATCTATTACAACGCCACCATTATTCTCATAAGTCGAATCTTCGGCTCTGTTTTCAACATTTTTACATTCACAATTATCACATACACACGCTCCACCTTTATCTAATTCATCTTTCGGTAGATGCATCGGACTATCACAATGACAATCACACTGACAATTTTTACATTTAGCCATTTGCAGCCTCTCTGCAAGAAGGACATGTTTTTTTAAAAGTGTCTAGGTGCTTTTCACAAACTGTTTTTATTTTAGATTTTGGAACATCCTCGTATAATTCCAAATGTGGATCTTTTTCTTCTTTGTGAAATAAGTTTTTAACCCAATTTATAATTTTTTTAATCATTTTTCTTTTCCTCAATTTCGTAAAAGAATTTATCGGTATCTTCCGTTTTCCACTTACGAGTGTCTTCTACGTTCCACTCCGAAGTTTGCACTTTCCAATCAGGTACTTCGTCCTTAACAGTGAACGAAGGTATATCCCAAAGGATACGGTTGTTAGGTTGTGCTGCATAATTTCCATTCTCTAGAGCGAGAATGTGAGCGCACTTATGTTCGTGCGAAATTTCTGAATGATCAGTATCTACTATATTACTCTCTGGGTGCGCCCAGTCAACTGTAAAAAGATATGCTCCAGGATGTAATTTTTTGTCTTTTCCGAAATATTTGCCTGATTGTCCGTCTAAGATATCATAAGAAGTAACAGCAGGATAGTAACTAAAGCAATTCCATAGCTCCAGTTCATCAAGTCTACTCCTAGGTACTTCCTTTGGGTCAAAACCTCTTTGTATAAATGCTGAAATCGGTAGCCGATAAAACACAGCACCATTTTCCATAATTGCGTGAAAGAGTATAGGACGCCCTGTAATCGATGCCAGGCCAAATATAATGCAGTCTTCAACTTCTCCATAGTGATCCTTAAGATCGTAGAGATACTCTCTCCTGATCTGTGCATAGGTCACAGGAATATTCGCATTTAAATAGGCCATTTATCATAAATTAAGTAATTAAAATTATAATGATAACTATAGCAACGGCCACACCGATTTGTGCTTTTTTATCGGACTTAACCTTTGCAATTATTTTGTTTACTATTTCCATAGTTCCCTCCGTTTTTATTTTATTATACCCCAATTTGGCCCAGATTCATAGTCTACTTTGTTAGGAACTTCAAGAGAAACTGCTTGTTCCATTATTTCTTTTATTCTATCTGCGTTATTGTTGACTGATATGTCTAGTTCATCGTGGACTTGAATGTGTGGAATAATTCCTTCTTTATGCAACTCAATCATTGCTTTTTTAGTCATGTCTGCAGCTGAACCTTGTATCAATCTATTTAGAGCCTTGTATGTGTAAGCACGTTTAATCCCTGGTCCGTGTTCCATGAGCGCTGCATCATGAGGCAGAGCTTTATGAATACCAAATTGATTTGGTTCCCATAGGTGAAACCTGCAAAGTCTTCCAAGTAGAGTTCTAATCTTACCAGAGTCTTGTGCTCTTCTCATTACAGCATCCATAAGTTGTTTAACGAATGGAACCTTGCCATGATATTGTCTAAATAATTCTTCAGCTTTATCTTTTGATACACCAAGTTCTGCTTGTAATTTATTTTTACCCATACCATAGAACAGACCAAGATTTATAGTCTTGGCCTGGCTTCTAGGTATCTCTGCCATGTCTGCCACGATAGTATGAAAATCTGCGTCTCCCTCATGATAAGCATTCAATACTTCGTCCACTCCATAGAGATTCTGTAAAGTTGCATAATGCACTACCAACCTAGGCTCTTGCTGAGAATAGTCAAAACAACCCCATGTATGGCCTTCCTCGGGCAAGAATAAGGACCTAATTCGTGGTCCAAGTTCCTTGTTTCTAGCTGGTATTTGCTGTAAATTTGGGTTTGAGTAGCTAAATCTTCCAGTTACTGTGCCTCCATTATCGGATCTTAATTGATTAATTTCGGCATGAATTCGACCTTTAAAACTATGTTTCAATATGGTATCAATAAATGTGGTATGGGCCTTATTTATTTCTCTGGCTCGGGCTATTCGTTTCACTAGTGGGTGGGGGTGATTCTGTAAAAAGTTTTTTGTAAATGATGGAGAATTTGTTTTTTCGGTGCGGTCAAATGGTAGGTGAAGTTTTTCAAAAACTTGCGCAATGGATCTCGCTGCCCATATTTGGACATCTATTCCAGTTTCTTTTTTTACTTTTAATAAGCATTCTTTTTCTTCTTTACTTAACTCTTCTTTTAATTTGTGAGCTTGTTCTACGTCTACACGAACTCCTAAAAAACGCATATCAACTAAGCAAGGAAAAAGTTCAGTCTCTAAATCAAAAATAGATTGTATATCTTGGTGTAAAATTTCTTTCTTAAGTTCTTGCCAAAGTTCTAATGTAAGTTCAGCGTCTTTTTCTGCATATGCGCCAACATAAATGGCAGGTAGTTTATACATTTCTGCCTTGGCGTCAACACCCCAATCACGTGCAGCTGCATATAAATCTGTTTCATTCTTTGACTTTCCAGTGTATCTTTTACTGCAGTTGTTTAAGTCATAACGCATTTGATTTTCATCAACAAGGGCAGATGCGATCATCGTGTCCACTATTTTACCGTTAATACTTAAACCGAGCGCTCTAATCCAACAAACGTCATACATGGCGTTGTGAAAAATTTTTGTTGCTGGTGTAGATAATACTCCTTGAAACCATTTCAAGACTTTTTTACGATCCATGTTACCACCGCCTTCGTGTGCAATTGGATAATAACCAGACCATCCTTTAACGGCCACAGCTACTCCTGTAATATCTCCTTGTTTAGTAACTGAGCCTGAACCCATCTTTATTAAATCTGGGTCTTTTGTTTCTAAGTCAATTGCTATTTCATCATGTTTAGATAAATCTGGAAATTCTGTTGGTGGTAACCATTCGGTCTGTGGTTTGAAAAGAGGAATTTGCATTATTTTCCTGGAGTTTTATTAAAAAAAAGACTAATTGTAAATCTATAACTAGGCCCAAGTATGTTTTGAGCTTTGATAGTATGAGCTATCTTTCCATCAAAAATTATTAATCTATTTGGAACATACGGATTAGATAAAAGAATATCTTTTTTATTGTCCTTATAAAATAAAGTTTCCCCACCCCATTCTGGTTGCCAGGTTAAATTACAATAATATAAAGCAACTATTTCATTTTCATGAACATGAATAAAGTTGACATCCATAGGTTTAGTTAAATTTACTATACATTGAGAATAATTTTTTATAGTAATTTTTTTTCTTTTTAATTTTTTTAAGACAGGATCTAATATTTTTAAACGGGTTACATCTTCAAAGCTATACTGACTGTATAAACAAGGAAAACCTTTATACTGGGGTTCATTGGTATCATTCCACCCAATTCTATATAAAGAATCCATTACTAGTCTAAAAACAGCATTACTTTTATCGGGCGTCAAAAGAACATCAAATACTTCGATCATTATATCTTTAATTTACCTTTCTAATAGTTACATTAGCTACGACACTAATTCTAGAATTTTTTGTAAGTACCTTACTATAAGGTACTTGATGTAGCATTATCGAAGGAAAAATTAATATGCTATCCTCTGCAGGAGTCATGGGATAATAGTTAAACATCCATGAATTCACGGGGTTTCGTTCTTTAGTTAATTTAAACAGGTCTGGACGCAAGTATCTAAAATAATAAGAAAAATCATTTTGATTTTTAAATTCAATAGGAGCCGCATTTTTTGGAACTTGAAGATAATGAATTAAAGCAAAATCTGCCCCAGGATGATTATGTACCTGCATATATGCATCATCTCTATTGCAAGTATAATTAATTATTTCTACTCGTATAGAATGATCTTGTTTTATATGTAAAAAATTTAAACTAAAATTTTTAAATTTTTCTATATAAATATCGACTAGACTTTCAGTTTTAACCTTTTTAAATTTTTTATCTACACATTCATAAGAATCATGCCATTTACCAAAAAAAGTGTCCCCTCTTTGTTTAGAAATTTTATAGTTATACTCAATATCTTTTATTATTTCTTTTTTATTATATTTTTTAGGATTAATTTTATCTTTAACTACAGGTAGACCAAATAACATTTCATATTTTAATGTCATTTGACAATACCCCACGAGTTCTTTTTTTCTTTTCTATCTTCTTTCACTTCCTCAGGATAGTCTCTATCGATCGCCATGTCAATATAATGTTTTGCTTTTAATAAATCTTCTTTTTTATTTTTTTGTTTATGCCGGCATAAATATTTTATAGCGTTGCCCTCAGCAAATGGAATATTATTTTTGTTAATAAATTCTGAGGGTTGTATGACCATATATCTATAATGATTCCCGCCAACTTGCTTTTTATATATTTCATCTTTCATTGGCACACTCCTTAATTAATTTTTGAATATATTCTTCATGCCTTCTTGCTTTAACTTCTGGTCTTTGTCCATATGCTTTATCCCATGCTTTACCTTTAGGACTTTGTCTCCATTTTTTTCTAGCTCGTTTTCTACTTTCTGCATAAGGATGTGTCATACATTCCCCATTGGAAATGCTTTGTTTTCATCTTTAGGTCTTACAACATGTAAATGTTCTTTTGTTCTAGTTGCACCTACATAAAATAATCTATTTTCATCATCACGATTTCTTTCATAAGATTTTTGAGTATTTATAGTAAGATCTGGTAGTATAACCACATTATCTTCTTCTCCACCTTTTACACTGTGAATAGTAGATAATTTAATTCGTGGCTCTTTATTTAATTCTTCTCCATTGGCCCTCATTTTCCTAATGTAAGTAATTCTTCTTGATCCAGCATTATCAAAACATTCATACCAAGTACTTTTAGTATTAAGACCATGTCCTTGTGTTAATTGATCTATTCCATAGAATGATTCTTTAGATAATGATTTTAATTTATTTTTTTCCCAATTAGCTAGACTCATGTACTGAGATATATTCATGATATCTTTATAATGTAATAATTGTCCTCTTCTCAAATGCTCCCAGTTAAGTGCTGCTTCTTGAATACTTTTTTCGTAAGACTTATTAAATCTATCCTCAAAATATAGTCCTTTTTCTTTTAACACATCCTCTAAAGCTTTTAATTGATATCTTGTTCTAGTTAATACTAACCAGTTTCCTTTATTCATATTAATGTCTTCAAAATTCCAATACTTACTAATTGCTCCTTCGTGTGATTTTGGTTTCCACTCTTTATGTAATCGGTTGGAAACTCTTTCTATAATCTTCATAGCATAGTCATGAATCTTTCTAGGTATTCTCATTGATTGAGTTAAATTTAAAATTTTTCCTTTTTGTGTAATAAAGGAATCTACGTCCGCTCCTGCCCATCTAAATATTGCCTGGTCATCATCTCCTGCAATAAAAGAATCTTGTGTATTAAAACTGTCTACCATATCCCATTGCATTCGAGATAAGTCTTGTGCTTCATCAACAAACACTACTTCAAATTTAGGGGATTTATCTGACTTAACAAAGTCTAATATCATGTCATTATAATCTATAAGTCCATAGTCTTTTTTATATCTGTCTAATTCATTAGCTATAATAATAAGTTTATTATATTCTAATTTTTGAGTATGTTCTTTTAAATTGAATTGTTGATCTAACGTAATGTTTCTTAATTTTGCAAGATTGATAATTCTTAGGTAGTCGCTTTTTGTAGTAAACAAACCAGTTTCTTCGTCATCCCAATCGTTATAATCTATAGGTATTTGAATCTTTTTTCCTAAATCTTCATAATGTCTACGTTGCATAACATTTTCTTTATTAATTCCTAAACGTCTAAATGCTAGTGAGTGTAATGTTCTAAAATATGGAAGATCATCTTCTGTTAAATTAAATTTTTTAACAGCTCTATCTCTTGCTTCGTTTGCTGCTTTTCTAGTAAAAGCAAAATAACCTACTTTATCTGGATCAGTTTCTTTTAAATAATCATCAACTTTATTTAAAAGAGTATGAGTCTTTCCAGTTCCTGGTGGTCCTAATACAATAGTTTTCAAAATGAATCCTTAGGCTTAAGTTGTTTTTGTTGATAAACTTTTTCTGGTTTTTCAAATGCATCTACTATCATTACACTTGGTCTTTTCTTACCAATATAAATTCTATCATCTGTGCAACCACAGTGTTGTATTAATAAATCTTGTGTAGTTTGATGTTTTTCTGGCCATTTTCTTCTCTGTAAATAACCATGAAAAAATTTATTAAATATAAAATGATGTTTATTTTCTGATGTCCATACATTTCCTAAAAATATTTCTTCTTTATTCGTTGTTGCTGCTGAATCATTAGTGCAATATTCTTCTAAATGATCTTTTAGTTGTTCAATTAATGATGATCCAATTGGTGCTTTTATAATTTCTACTCCTGCAAGTAACATATCTGTATATTTTTCAAATTCTTTTATTGTAATTCTTGGTGGTTTTTTATTTATTTGTTTTGCAACAGTTCTTCTAAATAGTCTTTGTTCTAATAAAGAATCAATAGTATCTAATTTTATTCTTTCTCCATCTACATTAACCCAATAGTATGGTTCGTCTAACTCTACTTTCTGTAAATCACTCAGAGTAGGAAATACTGATTCCCCACCTATTCCAAATTTTCTAGTTTTACATAATGATTTATCACAATGATTACACATTGGCTCTTCATTACATTTAAAACCTAAATCTTTTTTACTATGAAATTTTATTTTATCTTGGATAACTTTATCTTCTAATGGTTCTACAAAATGTGTGTAATTAAATTGATTTATTTTTTTAGGCCATTCTTCTGGCCATTTTCTTTTTGCATATTGAATGAATTGATAAATAACTCTATCTCTTCCATCATTTAATTTAGTTTGTGTTAATGATTCTAAACAGGGAGGCCCGTCAGAAAATTCTGACTGAGGCCTCTCTACTTTTATGGAACCAACATCTAGTTGTTTTACATTATTATAGATCCCATAAAATTCTTCTAAACTTGCTGCTGTACCGTCTTCTTTAAAAGCATATCTTGTTGAATTATCGCCATTAAAGTATGGTAAATTTAAAAAATTTCCTGTATCATCTTTCGATTTTAATTCTATTTGTTTTGGAAAAACTTCTGCTCCTCCATAACCTAATACAGCACTGATAGATAAAAGTTTATCTCTTACTATTTTTGCTTCTACTGGAACTTCTGTAAATAAAAATACATGAGCACCTCCCGATTTAGATCGAAATACTACTAATGGTAATTTTAAGCTTTTAATTTTATTAATTAATTTTTTATGATCAAACCCTGCATATGAATCTATATCAATACAGCCCCATCGACATTTATTGTCGTCATTAATTGGAATAATTCCAAGACTGGGTTCTCTACCTTGTAAGTGATTTAACCAAAGTTCTTCTGTGACTGGTTCACGTGCTACAAAAGATTTACCTTTTATCTTTTGTCCATCTGCACCTTTTTTGTCAACATAAGTGACACCACGCGCTCGTTCTAATCCTTGAAATATATTTTTAAAATTTTCTACAGACATAACTTTCAAAGTGGGCGTATCCACTCTCGCTTAGACGCCCACTACCTAGGATTCGGTTAGTACGGTGTACTAGAAGTTTCCTCTGATCCATGTTTCGCTTGAACTTCACCTTTGCCAACTCTTTCAGCAAAGCCTTTTGCGATATCATAGACTGATTTATCTGTAACAGGTCCAACTTTAGACACATCCCATCCAAACCATGTTCCTTTGTCATTAGACATCTGAACAGTTTTTAGATTATAAATATGGCTATATGTTGGCGGAGTAAATAATCCATTCTTACCCTGCATTTTAATACCCATCATCATTGAGTTCCATTTTCTACTCACTTTTAATTGAGTAGCTTTCATAGAAAGCAATGCTGTTGTTGGGCTGCTACCTAACAATATTACGAAATGGTTCGCAGTGTTCTCAAGATAATTACCATTTGGTAATCTATCTTTGAAAGATTTATCACGAGTAGTTGTACTCACAATATCACTGTCTGCCTCGTGAATTGCTACTGGAGCACCAGTGCTAGTTCCACGATCTTGCCATTCCACATACTGTCTTTTATAAAAAACTGGCATAACATTTATAGAGTCATACAGTTCATTAGTAACAGTATTTATTATTTTGCCTGGCTCTGCGCCTTCGACATATTTACCATCTCTTTTATTTACTTCTGGAGATAGTTGTCCCAAAACCTTTAAGAAAGGCAACGCAAGATCTTCTTGCGATATGTTTTGAGCACCTTTATCAGCATCAGCTTCAAAAATATTCGTTGCTAATGCTCCTTCTTTTTTTGTTGCTACTTGGTTCATGTTTATTGTTTCCTTTTTATTGTAGTCTTATTTCCAACAAATATGTTGAAAAGTTCCGTTGGCATTTCTTTACCTGCCTCAGTACGCTCACGGACTAACGCTTTCAGAGTCATGGGCTCAACCTTCAACTTTTGTGTTGGCTGAAACCCACGCTCTTGTGCAAGGGAAGCATAATCAGCTGCCTTGTTTTCTTCGTTGCGACCAAAAGATACGGATATCTCGTTTTTGATTATATCTCCTAGTCCATTGTCACGAAGCCATTTAAACGCCTTTTCTTTATTTGCTACAGTTATAGTTGCACTGTAAAAAGGCTTAACATCTACCGAAGATCCATCCATAAGTTTAAGATGTGATAAACCCATCTCTGCCATCATGGTTGGAATTACTTCTCCAGATAAATGCTCTAATTTCTTTTTTGAACTCTTCAAATTTTCTTCTTGATTTTCTATACTTTTTTGAAGTTGTTCTAATCTTTCAACTTGATCAGCTAAAGATTGTATGTTGTCAGTTTTTTTAATGACCTCCTGCTGGTCTTTTTCAAAATCAATCATCTAATTCTCCTTTCTCGTATAAATTAATTGATATGGGATAATATTTTCTTTCTTGTTTATCCCATTTTAGTAGATTGTATTTTCCGTTTGTGATATCAGAAACTATAGAACATGCAACACCAATTATTGCAGGATCACCTGTCAATAACAAATAATCTCCTTCTTTAAAATCCTTTAAACTTTTTCTTAGTTTAAAAATTAAAGGACCTGGAGAAAAAATTATTTGAGAAAATTCTGGTAATAAAAATTTAAATTTTCCATACTGCGAAGCACCTATAATATTAATTTTAGGATTGCCTGCTTTTGTACCAGCAATTTCTTGTATTACATAAACTATACTTTCTGACATTTAAAAACTATATAACATTTTTTTCATTAATGTCAATTAAAATATTACAGTAGAATCACCTGCGCCAAATTTTCCTTTAGGTAGTATGTTAAAAGCTAAAGAATATCTACATTCATTAGAATTATTCAACATAATTTTGTGTCTTAATTGACTAAAAAATAAAATTAAATAGTTATCCTCTGGAATTATATTCCATTCTCCAGAGTTATATATATTGTATTTTGTTGGTGGCGTGAAAAATTGAGTTTTATGATCGTTGTAAAATTTAATTCCAAAACCAGGATCACCTTTAGGATAGTAAACACCACTTAGCCATGAGTTAGCATGGTTGTGTGCATCTGGAGATCCTTGTAGTTCTGTTTTAGTCAACCATGAACTAAATATTGTATAATTTATGTTTTCTAACATAAGAACTTCCTTAAGAGTTGTATTCACAGCTTTTATAATTTCTTTGTTAAGTTCTTTGTATTTTCGTAAAACATTTATATCTTTACTTATAAAAACAGAATCTCTATCTGTGTACTGAGCAAATTTGAACTTTTCTTTTTTAAACTTTGGAGTTAAGTCCTTTTTAATATCTAATTTATATATAAATAATGAATTAGCACATATGGGAATGGTTTGTACGTGTTTCATTATTTTTCTTCTTTCATACTTGACAAATTATATAATATCCCTTATATCTATTGTCAATAGAAAGATGAATAAAATTATTATTGAAGACAATTTTTTAGACAAAGATATTTTTGACAGTATCAAAAATACTATTTTTGATGGTAAAGGAAATACGATGAACCGAAGCTATAGTGACGTTGTATTTCCTTGGTATATGCAAAACTCTAAAGTAACCAAAGAAGATAATGAAATGCAACTTACACATGTTTTTTTTCGACACCATAAAGTTAATAGTAGTTTTTTTGATGTCTTATTTCCAATTTTTGATAAATTGAACGTTAAAGCTTTACACAGAGTTAAAGCTAACTGTACATTTAAAACAAATAAAAAACGTTTGTATGAGTATCACATAGATATTCCTGTATCAAAAAATAAAATGGTTGGTAAAACAAGTATTTTTTATTTACACACAACTAACGGTCCAACTTTTTTTAAAATCGGTAAGAAAGTAGATTGCGTTGCAAATAGGATAGTTACTTTTCCAAATAATACACAGCATACAGGGTCCACTCACACAGATAGTTTATTAAGAGGAGTAATAAATATTAATTGGTTTTAATTATGAATTATAAATTTAAAACAAAGCCATACGCACATCAGCTAACTGCTTTAGAAAAGTCATGGAATAAGGAAACCTATGCCTATTTTATGGAAATGGGTACAGGTAAAACTAAGGTACTCATAGATAATGCTGCAATGCTATATGATAAAGGCAAAATAGATGGTGTTCTAATTGTGGCACCTAAAGGTGTTGTTAAAACTTGGTATGAACAAGAATTACCAACTCATTTGCCAGATCATATTGAAAATGTGTCTGTATTATGGCAACCAAATATATCTAAAAAACAACAAGAAAAATTAGAAAGTTTATTTGAGATAGAAACAGCTTTACATATTTTAGTTATGAATGTTGAAGCATTTAGCACTACTAAGGGAACTGATTTTGCCTATAAATTTTTATCTTCACATAATACATTAATGGCCATAGATGAAAGCACTACTATTAAAAATCCTAAAGCACAAAGAACTAAAAATATACTTAAATTATCAACTAAAACTAAATATAGAAGAATAATGACGGGTTCTCCTGTCACAAAAAACCCATTAGATTTATATAGTCAATGTTATTTTTTAGACCCTTTTCATTTAGAACATGAATCTTATTATTCATACAGAATGAGATATGCTACTATGAAAAAAATAACTGTGCGTGGAAGATCAATACAAATTGTAGATGGATTTAAACATTTAGGAGAATTGTCTGATAAATTAAAACCTTTTTCTTACAGAGTTTTAAAAGAAGATTGTTTAGATTTACCAGAGAAGAATTGGACTAAAAGACAAATTACTTTATCTGCAGACCAAAGAAAAATTTATACTCAAATGAAAGAAACAGCATTAGCACACTTAAATGGTAAAGTAACATCTACAATGACTGTTTTAACTCAATTAATGAGATTACACCAAATCACATGTGGCCATTTTACAGCCGATGATGGTACTACACAAGAAATAGCCAATAATAGAATTAATGAGTTAATGAACGTTTTGGAAGAATTAGAAGGAAAAGCGATTATATGGGCAAATTATCAACATGATATTAGAAACATAATTAAGGAAGTTGTGAAGGTCCATGGTCCAGGCTCCATTGTTGACTATTATGGGCTCACGCCTCAAAATGAAAGACAAGAAAATATAAAAAGATTTCAGAATAATGATAAGTGTAGATTTTTAGTAGGAACACCTCAAACAGGTGGCTACGGTATAACACTTACTTCAGCTAATACTGTAATTTATTACTCTAATGGCTATGATTTAGAGAAAAGACTCCAATCAGAAGATAGAGCGCATAGAATAGGTCAAAAGAAAAATGTTACATACGTTGATATTATTGCAGAAGACACTGTTGATGAAAAAATTGTTAAAGCTCTTCGTGATAAAGTCAATATTGCTTCTCAAGTACTAGGAGAAGACTTAAAAACTTGGATTTAATCCAGTAAAACGTAGGACTATACGCGTAGCGCGCGCAAATTTCTATCCTACTACTTTTCCACTTTTCCAGGCCATGTCAGGCAAACCATTTTCGTAGCTTTTGCCATCATAAGTGAGAACTTGTTTTCTGTTAGCACCTTTTTCATTGTAACTTACGTGGACCCAGCCACCCGCGGGGTCGTCTTTTTTGTAGAACTCGAGGATCAATTGATCGAAGTCACAATTGTTTTGAATCCAATAAGCAGTTTGAATGTTAGGTACACCTGCTATTTCAAAGTCAACCGCCTGGCCCTTAGCATGTTGGCTGGTTTTTTTTGAACCTATGGCCTCGCAAAGCGCTTCTGAACGATAGCCGGACGTTATTGTTATTGGTTTATCGAAGTGTGCACGAACTGGTTCTAGTATTTCATAGCACACGTTTTCTAAATTTTTAATGTCACCTGCTCCTGGTGAGTTATCTATTCCTTTTCGAGTTGCCGTCATAGACTTGGTCATCTCTTCAAGTTTAAAATGTTTTGATAGTTGCATGATCTCCTACCTTTTATTTTGTTAATAAAGTAAATATAACATATGCCATACCTGTAATCAAGGCTCCTACAGATACTAATAGAATGCTTTCTATTCTGTTTATTTGATTTTCTAATTTATGAATTTTATCGTAAGTTTGCTTCTGCATAATCCTACATAATTTTTCATGTGAATCTATTCGTTGTAATGCGTTTTGTTTAGCCATGATTATTCTAGAATAAGTTTTTTAATAGATTTTTCGCCCATGTAAATCTCTGTCTCAGCTTTAGATTTTATGCATTTGTAAGTTACATTTGGAGTGTACTGTCTTTCCGCATGGCGCTTACCACGTAAACATTGGGCCATTCCATCTGGCTGTATTCTGTGCTCCTTAATTTCTGCTCCTATGAACATGATTAGGGCGACCACCGTCTCGATCATTGATGACCTCCATTGCCGTTAGTATATTTCATCTCTCTAGATGCGTCTTTTAATTTTTCTATATCAGTTAAAACCTTGTCCATTTGTTTTGTTAAGAACTCAATGTTAACTTTATTCAGAGCCATTGACTCGATGTGTGCATTTAACTTATCCGTGGTCTTATAAAGATCTTCGATCATCATAAATTGTTCGCTATCTGCCGGAAGCGAACCAAGTTGGCCCCGCGGCCATTTGATTCTAAACTCTGTATTTTCAGTTAAATCTTTTTCCATTAATTCTAATGTTGTAGAAATTTTATTTTGTGTCTCAATGATACCGAAGTAAGCCCAGGTTCCAATTGCAACCATCGCGATTAACGAGGCTACCGTTTTCATCGGCATTTGTACAGCTGCTTCTTCAGAAATTTTTAAAGGTTTACCCATTAGTTATAACTGTACCCCGTGCTTCCTTGTTCTAATTTTTTAAATAATTGTTCGTGTTGTTCCATAATCTCTTCATCTGAATCCATCATACGATCCATCTTGTCTTCCATTTTTTCTACTTTTCTTTCAAGTTTCTGTACTTTATCTTCATGTACAGCCTGGATAGTTGAAAGTTCAAATGTACGAGATAGACTCCAGCCAGCTAACGCTAACAAGATTCCAACCAGCATTGTCATTAATTTTTCGATCATGTTCTTCTCGCAATCACTTGTTCGCTTGGCGATAGTAGTGCACTTTGCGTACGTGTCAAGCCTGTTTGTTGGTTAATTTGTGGCATACTTGCTACTAATTTTCTATCAGGCATAGGTGTTTGTGGTAAAGGTGGTGCTTTACTAGTAGGTTCAAAACCTTCTGGCAGTTCCATTGGTTTATCACTTCGTAACCAATCTTTTGGTTTTATTCTCCATGGCATATTAAGAGGCATATCATTCATAATCTCTTGAAGATCTTTTATTGTATCTTTAGTGTAGTCATCTAGTGTAGGAGGTATACCATATTTTTCTGCTGTGTATTCAAAACCTTCTTCAACTCCTTTAGTTATTCCCATTGAGTACCATTCATTATCCATGATCTTATTAAATAATTTTTTCTTACCTCTTCTATCAAACGCAGCTTTGATTTCATCTTCAGGTATACCTAAAAATAAAGCTGCATCAATTGTTCTTCTCATAGAGTTAAACATTTCATATCTTTTTTCATTAGCATTAATCATTTGTTCAATTAATTTATTACCAGATACAGGATCTCCTGTTCTTGTTTTTTCATACATAATATTTCTTTGATCACGTTCTCTGTTTAAGAATTCATTTATTTTAAAGTTTAAAGATCGTTCAATATCCATTGGTGCTACTCTAAAACCAAGTAAACCTAACAATTCATCAGGTAGTTCATACTCTACACCATCAATAGTTTGTCCTGAAAGGGATGCTATAACTCTTTTTATTTGAAGAGCTGATCCAACAGAAAAGTTTTCAGCTAAATGCTGCATTGTTTTAACAACTTTATCTCCTGGATCATCTTCTGGATTCCAAACTCTTGTTCCATTTCTATCTTCTCCACCTCTAGCAAAAATATCTAACCATGCTCCTGTCCAGATAGCTTCTGCTATAAAAGGTTCCATTATTCTAGCGGTAGCTCTACCCATACCTTCAGCAAGTAAAGGTAGTATGGCTCTGTCTGGATTCATTTCTATTGTTGTAAATATTTCTTGAACAGGTCCTATAAGAGTTTCATAAAAGAAACCTCTACTAAAATCTATGTATTTGTATTCTCCATTTTCATAGATAGGTAGAATAGTACTTCTTTGAGAAAAGGATGGTAAGAATTCTCTTAATGCATCTAGTTTCTTTTCTGTAAATCCATACGCCTGCATGAATCCCCACACCGCTAATGGTGGTATAGTTGTTAATGTAGTAGCCATACCAACTAATCTTTGAAGGCCCATCGTTCTAAAGATAGGGTCATTTATTTCATCTAATGCAGTTCTTACTGCATTTGGAAACGTTCTTATGTGTTCTGAAGTCCAGCCTACGAAATTTCCTAAAGGTGATTTCCTTGCTCCTTTTACAAAAGGAGGTACGTAGTTATAGTTAGGAAGCATGTCTCTAACCTTTTTAGTAGCCATTTGTAGTATTTCAATTGAATCTAAATTTCCACCAGGAACATCTTTTAATTTTATAAGTCCTTTTTCCAATGCTTTTTCATATGCTTTTCTAATTCTGTAAGATTCACCAAAGAAATTAAATATTTTCCAAGCGTCATCTTCAGCTACATATAATTCCTGTGCGCCTTTTAAAAAATTCTGTGTCTTTTTTCCTAGTCTTTTATAAACTCTTTGTAAGAAACCTGTCTTAGCTGAGTCTGCAATCAATAATTCTACTTCTCTAGCTCTTGCACTAGAGTTAACCATACCTTCTTCTAATAAAAATCTATATAAACTTTGTCCACCTTCTTCTATAAATTCTTTTGCACCCACTACTTTGGTTGGATCTGAAATACTATCATCAACTAATTTACTTGAATCCGCAGTATTAGCACCAGGTCTACTATAAACTTGAGGTTTATTTATGCCAGTGTTAGGTCCTTTAATTATATAACCAGGTCTATTCTTTGCAAGAATTTGTGCTTGTGTAGTTCTCCAAGCTGTTCTTACAGATTTGGCTAGCTCTTTTGGAGGAATAGCAATGTTGCCTAAATAAATTGTAGTAACAGCTCCTGATGAAAAGTTTCTAGCATGAGTAAAAGGACCACCAACTGTTTTACCAGCTTGTACTAAACCTTTTGGTATTAATATACCCCATTGATATAAAGCAGACTTGGTTATAGGACTTAATGCGTCCTTAGATCCATTAATTAATCCCTGTGCAATATCTTCAGTAGTAAACATACCATTTATAGGTGGAGTATATGCTTCTTTACCTAATCCACTAGGTACATTTAAACCTTCAGCTGCATCTATAACTTTTCTATTAGGAAAAGCTCTTACAGCTTCATCGTATGAATCATAAACAATTCCTCTTTCACCTCTAGCAATTTTTTCTTTAGATATTTTTTTAATTAAATTATAAAAAGTATCTCTTGCGGTTACTTCTGCAAGGTCATGAGTTACATTTGCTATTATACTTTCAGCATTTTGGTAATTACCAAATAGTCTTTTAAATGCGTTAAGATCTTTTTCAGTTTTAATTAAACCACCTGTTTTATCTGCTTTGAATACACCATCAGTTATATTTTCAGCTATATTTTTTCTTGCTACTGCTTTTTCATTTAAAGGATCAATTTTTCTAGTGCCAAATTTAAACACTGGCATTCTTGTAACTTCATCTAGACGGACGTTTTTAATAATATCATTAACCGTCATTAAAGCTTCTTCTTTAGATAGAGTTTTTCCATTTTCTTTTGCAGCTCTAATAAATATTTGAGCTACTTCATTTTTAATACTAGCAGATGGACTATAACCATCGATAGGTCTAACAGATCCATCTTTAAATATTTTAAACTCTGTGCTTAAACTATTTTTAATTCTATCATTCATTAACGTAATAAATTCATTCTTAGCTACGTTTACATTTTTACCTTTGTATATAATGTTCATAAAATCAGCCCATGTTTGTTGAACATTAAAAAATTCATCCATTAAAGCTGTAGCATCATCAGGATCTATCTTAAGATCCTTGGTCATAGTTTTCATAAACTCATTAATAACTCTTGTACTATAACCTTGAGGAATTATTTTACCTTTGCTTACAGCAAACTTTCCTCTGTTAATAAATTTAACAATAGATTCAGCAAGGGCATCTGTAAGACCTGAAGCTCTTGATGCAGGTAATGCTTTCTTTTCAATAGTGTGTATAATTCTGTCAAATCTTTTTAAATAATCTTCTGCTATTTTTCTACCAGCATCTTTAGCTCCCTCCATTTTTTGAATAGCTTTAAATTGTTCAGCTTCAAATGGTCCTCTAGCTCTGAAAGGTTTACTAATCCATTTTTCAACGAACTGTTCAACCGCAGAATTACTATAAGCAAGGTCTTTGCTTTTCTTCATAATTAATTTTCCAATTTTACCACCACCTACTATGATTGGAACGATGGGTACTGCTAATTCACCACCTAATTTTAATTTATTATATAATTGTCTCATGGCATCGTCCTTAGCGTCTTTGCCTCTTTCTCTATCCATTGCTGTCCATTCACCTTCGTTAAAGACTAGTTCTCCTAGAGTACCTATGTCTTCTGCTTTATAAATAACAGCAGCGGTTCCAAAACCACCACCAATAGAAGTTGCTACAAATTTTTGTGTACCAGATAATTCATTTAATTTTTTTACTTCTTTAGCTGCTTTATACAGGTTCGTGTTCCCTGTTGCTTTAATATATTTTCCTTTTTTATATGCCTGTACTGCTTTATTAAAAAGCCCTGTCATTTTTTCAGTAATTTTTATGGCACCTGCACCAGCAGTTTTCCAACCACCATATAATTGAACAGCAAGTTCAGTTAATCTACCAATAGCACGTTCTCTAGCTATCTCTTCAGAGTGTTTTCCTATCTGTCCAATGTAACTGTTTTCAAATATCTCGTTAAATTTTGCTAAATTACTTTCATCTATAGGTACACCATCTTCGGCAAAAGCATCTTTGACCATGGCACCAAACTGAAAGAAACCTGCACCAACTTTTATAGCACCAGATATAAGTGAAGACATAACAGCTTGACCTATACCAACATCATTAACATTTGGATCGTCAAAAATACTTGGCTTATCTTCTACTTCTTCTTTTTCTTCTTTATCTCCTTGTGATTCAGCTAATGTATATGCCTGAGCTTCTCCTGAAAATTCTTCTTTTACAGCAGAACCAAAATCACTAAATGACTCCTTCATAGCTTTAAGCTTTTCAGTTGGAGTATCAAATAAAGGATGGTCTGGGTCTTCTTCTTTCTTTGCTTCTAAGTATTTTTTACCACCATACTTCTTAGCATAGTTTACTTCTTTTAAAATATCTTTTACTTCTTCAAAAGCTGTTGCAATTTTACCTTTATTTTTTTCTTGGTCTTCTAATTTCTTTGTTTTTTCGTTTTGCTTTTCAACAACTTTATCAAATTCTTCTTGCTCAGATAAAACTTTTTTAACTTTATTCTTTTCTTTTTCTTTTTCCTCGTCGATTAACGTTTGAGGATCAAATACAAATTTTTGCACCATTGCGCCCTCCTTAATCGAAGATTACTTTCACAAATCTTGGTGCTTCGCCTGCTTTACTTACGTTTTTGAAAAGTTCTCCTGTTTGTGGCTCAAAATAAATTTGTCCTGGTGAGTAAGTTTTATTATAATTTGCATCTAAAACTATTTCAATAACATTACCTTCTTCATCTTTTTTAGTACCTGCTATATGATTTGGTTTAATATAAGTTTTTGTTCTGTTTAAATCTTTTTGAATATCTTCAGGATATACATCCGTTTCTATTTTATATATGTGCTGAGCAACAGATTTAATCATTCCTGCAGGAACTTCTTGGTCTCTTGCAATCATTAATTCAATTTCTCTGATTCTAGTAGCTTCAGCTTCACCTGGCATATCTTGTACACCATATATTTTTTTCTTTAATAATTGATTAATACCTTCTTTTTCATTAGCAAATAAACCAGATTCTACACCAGCTTTTACGTCTTTCATTAAAGCAGATAACTTATCATCATCCATTCCTTTAATAAGATCAGCAACTAAAGCTCTGTCTTCATCAGTTTCTTTCATGCCATAGGCTTCTTGTATTTGTTTTGCTTCTTGGAATTTTGCAAAAGGATCTTTCATTGATGCTGCAGCTGTTGAAAAAATACTTCCCTGTGGTGGTCTTGATGCAATATCTAAACCAAAATTAATTAAAAAATCTCTCATGCTAGTATCTTTTCTAGGTGTTCTTGGAGCTAGTTCATCAATTATACTTTTCTTTGCTTGAAGTTGTTCAACTAATCCAGCAGGATCAGCATACCCTTGCCTTGGTGCTAACCCTGAAGTTAATCCTTCAGCGCTGCCGCCAGTTCTAAACATTGGTCTTCTTAATATTCTGTTCATAATTTAAAAACCGTATTTACCAGTACCCATAGCAATGTCTCGAAGTGGATCTACTAAGAATGATGAAGTAGTAGCACCTTGATTACTAGTAGTTTGTCCAGGCCAGTTTACATATTGTGTTCCTATGTTTGGATTCATAATTCCACCTAGTACTGATGTCCATCCAAGAGCTGTTTGTAATGCAGTTGGATCAGGAGTTATTGCTGTTGAAGTTCCACCCATGAATGGAGCTAGTCCTTGTATACCAGCGCCATAAGTACCTAATCTTTGATAAGGTTCCATAGCTGCCATTTTAGCTGCTTCTGCTGCTGCATCTTTTTCTCTTTGAGCTTGTCGTTGTTGAATTTCACCTACTCCAGTTAGCGTTCCAATATCTCCTCTAGCTAATTCTGGTGTAAGTTTTGCTAATCCTGTTTGATATTGTCCTAGTCCCAATAGGCCTTCAGCTAAACCCGTTGTTGCTCCAGCTAGTCCTAATTGGTTTAAATAATCTTGTTGTCTTAATGCTGCACCTTGGCCGAAGCCTTGTTGTAATAATTGTGCATTTAGTAGTGCACGGTTTTTATCTGATTGAGTTTGGTATTCTGATTCCAAAACTCCATGACGTCCTCCGCCATATCCTCCTGCGCCAACAGCTGCGTCATGTATAGCTTGTTCTCTAATTGCAGCTTGCTTGTCGAATTCTGATAACGTTGCATCAATAACTTGTGATTGGTAAGGAGACATGTAAGAAGCAATTGATCCAGCTCCTGTTCCTGCTCCTGGTCCTGTTAGTCCTGCTGCCCCTGTAATGTATGGAGAAACTCCACCCATCGTTGTTCCAGCTTGTGTTCCATAAGTTGCTGCTTCACTTAAATAAGGAGCATAACCACCAACACCTGACGCTGCTAATGATGCAGCCTGTGTTTGTAGTGCATCTTGACCTGCAACTGATGGTGCAAATTTAGAAGTATCTAATGGTACAGAAGTTAAACCAGTTAACTGTGTTGCATAATCCTGACCTAATTGTCCTATAAGTTTTGATGGATCTTGTCTTTGTGTTGTTATTGCCATTATAATACTCCTTCTAATCTTTGCGCTGTGGCGAACATGTTTCTTGCGCCCTCTAATCCTTGAGATTCTTCTGATATCTGTCCGCCTTGTTCTAAGTGTTCCATAACGTTTTCCATTATTTCAGCGCCCTTATCGATGTCTCCTCCGCCTGCCGAACGGACTGCATCTGCTGTAAATACAAATTCATTTTTACTTAATCTAGCTGGTACATCATCAGCTCTCTCTTGTCCACCTATTGGTACAAATCCACCTTCATTTCTATAATCTTTTTCCATGCCACCTAAATCCATTAAGCCACCTTCTTGAGCTGGTACTCTTCCGCCTTGATTAAAAGTTAAACCTGGATTTAATAAAGGAATAATATCTTCTCTTAATAAAGAACCTTTACTACTTTCATATATCCGATCTTTTAATCCATATTTTCCAATAGATCCTGCTGGAATTTGAACTATAGTTCCGTCTGATAATGTAATATTACTACCACCATTAGCATACCCAATTCTTCCGCCTTGAGCTTTGTCTTCTGGATCTGGATCAATTCCTTTACCTTTTTTAATATCTTCCAATTCTTTTAACATTTTTTGAATTCTTTCCCATCTCTCTTCAATACTCATTGTAATACCAACCATGCTATCATCTTTACCATTACCATTTCCACCACCAGAATATCTTATTCTTCCACCTTGATTAGAAGGTAATCTTGTTTCATCTTTTGGAGTGAAATATAATCCTGCTGCTCTTGCTGGAGCTTCTCCAGCTAATGCTGCTGTACGAATTGCAGGTATATCAATCCCTGTTTGAGCTGGAAGAGATTGATCTTTACGAGTTGCTTTATCTAAAGCTCCTATTCCTAAACCTACTACAAGAGGTTCTTTCCATCTGATGTTTTGTCCTGTTGTAGTTCCACCAGTTCCACCAGTTCCACCAGTTCCAATGCCTAACAATTTGTTATACAAACCACCTTCAACGTAACCTGGATCTCCTCCAGGAAGAATAGTTGCAAGTGTTTGTTTAGCTACATCCATAAGGCCACCTCCGCCGCCGCCGTCGCCGCTAAGTATTTTTCCAAGATCATAACCTGGATCTCCTCCAGGGATAATAGTTTGACCTACTTTTTTAGCTACTTCTCCAATTTTTTCTACTCCAGGAACATTTCCTAAAAGATCTCCTATCCAATTTTTTCCAGCGCCTTCTTTTACAATATTACCTATATCGAATGGAAGTCCCCATTTATCCAATGCAAGACCAGCTACCGCTGCCGATAACATTGGATTCTCTTTAATTTCATTTGGAATTAAATCGTCTACAATCTTGTCTTTAAGTTTTCCAAGTGGCTCTGTTATAAAATCCAACATACCATATTTCATTATACCAGGTTCAACTCTACCTCCTGGTTTACCTATTTGTTTTAGTCCCGCAATACCACCACCAGCTAATTGTTGTTTTCTTTTTTGAGTGTATGTAGGGTTTGCTGATCCACCGTAAGCCATTTCTGGAACTGAAGCCATCTTATCAAGGCCATATATTTGTATAATTTGTTGTTTGAATTCTTCTGGTATTACATCTCCATAAGATCCACCTTGTTGAATCCAATGTTGTAATATGATCTTATCAATATCAGTCATTGCTCGTGGGTCTTGTGGTCCTTCATTACCTGAATAAGTAATTTCTGGTGCACCTGATTCTAATGATGTTATTCCTGTTCTATCTATAGCCATAATTTTTTATGTTAATTTATTAAGAGCAGGAATTTCACCTGGGTTTATAATAATACTTGTTTTTCACAAGTAAATCAAGCCTATGATGTAACTTCTCTAGGCTTAATTTCGAGCGCAGATAAGACTACATGTAATCTATTAGCCGTTGCTGCGGTTACTTTTATCACTTCGCTTTCTGCAGCCACGAGTGGTGCAGATAGTAATTCGGTTGTTCCATTAGCTGATATGGATTTAGTCTTAAATAGGCTAAAAACAGCGTCATCTGTATCAGTTATAGTCACTGTTATAGTGTCAGCATTTCCTGAATCTTCAGACACGAGTATTGATTTTATAACAGCTGTAGTAGCTGATGGTACTGTATATAATGTTGTAATATCAGTACTAGTTAAATCCTTCTTTTTATTTACAAATGTATTAGCCATTATGCCACAAAGAAAGCTTCCGCTTCCGCCTCATCTTTTAAATCTTGTTGATAAGATGTATTTAATTTTTGTACGATACTATCAATATCTCTAACAAATGATTGCTGTATCTGTTGATCATATTTCTCTAGTGGTTGTGTTAATGATTGTACTATTCTAGCCATGTATCCCCGCTAATCCACCTCTAGCTGCTATCATTTTTTCTGGATCTACTAAAAATGATTCTATTTGTTTACTAATTTGTCCAAGATGAGACAATTCATCCATATTTAATTTACGTTCTCCAAGCATACCTGATTTTATTACTTCTTGTAATTCAGCATATCTTTTGCGTAAAACATTTAATTGTTCTGATGAAAATTTTTGAATGTTTTCTTCTATTACATTTTTAGGTGCCGTCTTAGTAAATTCTTTTTTATATTGTTCTTTACCTTCACCTTCCATAGGAGTAGTATCAATAGTTTTTAATCCTGTTGGTGTTATGAAATCACTTGTTAAAGTTTGCATAACATCTTTTGGTTTATTCCATCCAAATGCATCTGCTACATTAGAGAATGTTTTACCCGTCCTATACATTGAATAAGGTTTAGCAAATGGTGTAGCAGCAAGTAATTGTGGAGCTACAATACCTAATCCTACATTTTTTATAACTTTTCCTAAACCAGTATCAAAAAATCCTCTGGGTTGTAAAGCCTCTATCATTCGGTTTCTACCATATTCAGAAAACTGACTTACTTTACTTCTATCTACTGTACCAAAACCCTCACCTGTATCTAAAGAAATATCTTTAATTCCAGTTTTTCCTTCAAGACCCATAAGTCTTTCTCTAGGTTCATTTATTAGTTTGTTTTTAAGAGCTGCTTCCTCTCTTTCTTTATCAACTCTATCTATTGCTTCTTCTAAACTTTTTATTGGTTCTTGTTCTCTTTTATCCGCAGCAACTTTATCTAAAACTTCTTTGACCGTAGGCCCTTGATGTAAATCTACTCCACGAGCATCTTCTGGTTCTGGTCTAGTATATTGTTGTATAGCAGCTTGTTCTCTGTCTCTAGCAGCTTGTTCTGCTTTTTGTCGTCTATCTGCTTCTGCTTTTAGTGCCGCTTGTGCAGCTTGATAACGTTCATCATCAGAAGAACTACCAGAAGAACTACCAGAGCTTCCTTTATCTCCGCCGCCATATCTACTTTCCATAGCACCACCAAATCTATAACTAACTCTTTTATCTATCATTATCTTCTACCATCTGGTTGTATATCTAATCTAAAAGTTCCTAGTTTCCAATGTTGTTTAATACTAGTGTTGTCTACTTTTAAAGCTATTGCTCTAGCTCTTGCACGTGTGTCTATTTTATCTGTAGTTGTTGAAGATGTAAATGGACCTAATGAAGAACTAGATTCTGAATCTGTTGGATAATTTTTTAAGTTTAATGTAACTCTTGCATCTCCAGTTTGAGATAAAAAGTCTGGAAGCACTCTTCTAATTTTCATCATGTGTTCACCATCACCTCTTAGATCTGCTCCACCACCTTGGTTTACAGCTATATCAAAATCTCCAGATTGAATACTTGCGGAAATACCTGTTCTTGCTCCACCTTTAATTTGATCTTGTCCTGTTTCATGTTCATAGTAAATTGTAACACCATCAGTATTACCAACTGTTGAATCACTTGTAGCACTTGAATCATATTCAGTACCATGTGGTTTACCAAATATAGAAGAATCAAACCAAGATGATCTAGCTAAAGAACTTGTAGTCCATACAGGTCTTTCAGGTGAAGAGTCCATATAGTTATATGTAACTGATCTATTATTAGATGCAGCTCCACTTCCTGGATAGAACCACGTTACTTCACCAAATAGGTTATTGAGTCCTGCATAAATATGATTTTTAGGAACTGTATTAATATCATCGTAAACATAGTCTTCAACTAAACACGCTAGAGATTCTAGTTTACCAGTGTATCTAAAGAAACCATTTTCTGACATCCAATAGGCTGATCCATCAACCTCAACGGCTGCGTTCTTTCCAATCAATCCACAGTTAGTTCCAACTTGTTGGAATGAAAAAGTAAAAGGAGCACCAACGAATCTCATAATAAATAAAGCTGTATCTGTCCAAACATAAATTGCATCACGACCACGTATCGCTCCAACGATCCGTGTTCCATCGGCCAGTCTTTGTGTACCAGCAGTATTGGTTGCTGAAGGTGCATAAGAAGTTGTAGCATTGATGCTCTCCTGATCTGACCATCTAATATACATATCATCTTGAGTTGATGTAGTTCCAATAGTTGTTTCTGTTCCAAAAAATACTAAGTGTCTATCAGGTGTAGATACTAATGTTTGAACTGCTGCTGTTGGTGCATTAGCAACAATTGTTGCTCTTGTAGATGTTGAACCATCTGAATCCCATTCAAAAGTTGCACCATCCACAATAGTTGCAATAAGTTTATTTCCATAATTGTCCAAGGACCAAAGTCCAGGAGCTGTAATAATATCACCTGTTTGTGATGCACCCCATTTAGTATATTCAGAAGCATCAGTTACTGTTGCTCCATCACTATGTGCTGCAGCTGTTGTGTTATCTGATCCTCTTGTTAGTCCTGATAAAGTTCCAGTACCCGTAGTGTTTGTTGTATAAGCAATACGCTCATCATTTATTAAAACTGTTCCTGAAGCAGGAAAAGCAGAAGAATCATCTAAAACAATACTACTTGAAGCATCCGTTAAGGCACCATCTAAAGTATCAAAAACTTCTCCAGCTACAGTACCACCCCATAAACCTAGTCCCCAACCAGCTGCTGATGCCTCAGTTGCTGGTCCAATTGAATAAAAATGTTGAACTCTTATTCCACCAGAAGTACTTGCTCCTGATCCAGATTCAGCTGATCCCATTTCAATTGTTAGTGTTGTTGAAGTTGGAACCGTTGTGACCATGAAATTAGTATCATTAAAATCACTAGCACCAAAATTAGAATCAGTAATAGTACTCCAATTATCTAAACGAATAATATCATATTTAGAAATTCCATGAGAACTACTAAACGTGATCGTGACAGTTGCATCACCATTTGTTGTTGTAAAAGCATTAGTTAATGTTGTTGTAGCTTTAATAGGAGTAATGTCATAAAATGCTCCTCCAGAATATACATATAAAAATCTGTTTGTACCTAAAGCTGCGTACTTAATACCACTTGCATTAACAAAATGGTGTAGCGCTGTATTTCTTCCAGTAAGAGTAGTATCTCCTAACTGAGCCCAACCGCCTATTTTTTCTGGTGAACCATATCTAAAACGCACATAATCACCACTAACCCATTGGCCTTCGCCACCAGTAGCTGTAACTTGTTTATTGAATCCTGGTTGAAATTTTAATTTTTGTAACATAAACCTCTATTATATAAGCTTTTTATGTTTTTACTATATATTATTTCTTATAAGGCGTAAAGCTGTGTTGTTTAAAGTATTATTTTTTCTTGAAATAGGCAGGGAGCCCTAAAAATGGACGTGTATCAAATTCATTAGCTTTAGCCATTTTAGATCCCTTTTTATTATAGTGCAAAAATGCTTGAGCACAATTCTCTCCTCTAAATTCTTCTCTCCAATGTTCTAAATCACAACCAGAATATATAAGCATATCACCTGGTTCTAAATCTACTTTAATTCCAGCTCTCCCTTCTTTACCAGTTGGATCTAAATATATAGGCCAAGGATCTCCCCCAAGATTTAAAGTAGTGGATATTTCACAAGAAAATCTATCTTTATGTCTATAAAGAACATCTCCTTTTTTATATATTCTTGCATAAGAATAATTAGGAGATAGCTTTAATTTTGTATATTTTTCCATAATAGGTTGGCACTTTAACATTAGAGTTTCCATTACTAAATCTGAATAATGAGAATAAGTGTTAGGAACTTGAGGATCATTCCATCTTCCCCAATATTCTGTAAACGGTGAAATAAATTTTTCTTCAAATAAAAATTTTGCAACTTTTCTTTTGTTTAAAAAATAAGCAAAAGCAAAATCTGCAATTTCTTTATTAATAATTGCTCTTAGTACTGTATATTTATTTTTTTTAAAACTCATATAATTTCTCTAGGGTTAAGAGATACATTTCCTGAAATACTTATTCTCTCTTTATTAGATAAATAAAAAGGATAAACACAATGATTTAGTTGAGCAGGAAAAAATAACATTGTTCCTTCGTCTGATGGTTCTAGCATATATTGATGTTTAAGAATTTTACCCAAAGAACTAGTTGTAAAAAAATTGAATGTATTAGGTAAAGGATTATTAGAATGTTTTATAAATGGTAATTCTTTTTCTTTTTTATAACTAGATGGTATTTGCATCCATACTACAAAAGACCAAACTCCACTATGATCATGAATGGGATTAAATTCATGCTTTTTTTGAAAATTTACCCAAAATGTATTTAACACATATTTACAATTTTCTGTCAAAGTATACGGCACTGCATAAGAAAAGTCTTTAGTATGTTTATTTATGAGATATGAAATAACATTGTTGAAAAAATAATTATCTTTATCTTCTATACTGTAAGATCCTTTTATATTACCAGCAAGTTTATTATTAACATTTATATTTTTATTTTTTATGTATGTATTTAATCTTTTTAATATATTAGAATTAAGTTTTACTTTTATATAAATCGTTTCATTAGAAAGTATCTTTTCAGTTTTAAACATTTTTAACTACTCCTTTCGGAACTGCTTGACAATTCCAATGTATAAATCTAAACGGTTCGTATCCTAAATCTACAGAATATAAATGCGGCATATATGATGGAAAAAACATCATTGTGCCTGGCCTAGTTTTATAATATATTTGATGGTTTGCATAAGATAATTTAGTACGATCTTTTAAAGGTAAAAGATTCATCATGTTTCCAGGTCTTGGATCTTCAAATATAGGTTGTGATGTTTTTTCACTGGCTTTTAAAAAATAAAAACCAGATATGTGACCATTCCAATGAGTATGTAGTGTATGATGACCACCACCTTTTTTAGCAAATTCTTGTACCCATAGTTCCGTAATAAGAATTTGATAATTAGTTAAATCAAAACCCATTTCATCTAATAAATTATACGCGGTAGCCCCTATATAATTTATTAGTTGGCTAAAATTAGAATCACCTATTAAAGTTGTTGAATGAAATACCTGGCCCATATCTCCTCTATCCCCAAATTTTTTATTTCTCTTATTTATTTCTTTTTTCAAAATTTTCTTAGATTTTTTAATATATGGATCTGATGCTTTATTTAAAGAAGTTACAAAATCAGGCACATCTGCAAACCAGATAGGACATTTAAAATAATCTTCTCTAACTAATTCTTTGGGAAAATTTCCTAATTTCATTTAGATGAACCCTTCTTCTCTTATTTTTGAACGATGTTCCCCAACACCGTTTAAATTAAATGATATGGCATATTTGTTTACATCTGTTGTATTTCTAATTGTTTTATGGGTTAAAAAACTAGAAAAAATTATAAAATAATTTAATTTAGGTTTAATTTTTTTATTAATTTCAGGAAAAAATAGTGTCTGATTATGGTCATTTAAGTAAATAATTCCAGATAAATAGCTAGGTGAATGATTATGAGATTTTGTAAAATGAGAAAAGTCTTCTCTTATTCCCCAAGCACTACTAAGATTATATGGTTTAATATTATCTAAACTATCTAAACAATCAAATAAAGGTAATATGCTTTTTAAAAAATTTTTATTATTATTAAAATATTCGTAAGAAGTCATATGACCTATAACATTTGTATTAAAATTATTGTTATTCTTTTCTCCAACCCCTTTATTAATTTCTTTTATAAAATAGTTAGAATTTATATTTAAAAATCCGTCGATTAATACATAATCTACTTTTACTTTATCCTCTATTATTCTTTTTATTTTCACTTAAAAGGTAATCCTAAATTCCATATAACTAAACTATATCTTGAACCTTTTTTTACTGGACATACTCGATGCCAAACAAAACCAGGAAACACAACTAAAGATCCTTTTGGTAATATTTCTGTGCACCTTCTGATATTTGGTTTTTTATCAGGATCTAAATCTCTAAAATCAAATTCTAATTCTCCACCTTTATAGTCTTTTGGATCTGACAAAGATACTGTAACAGATAATTTTCTTATTTTTCCATGTCTTCGTGAATTAGGTTCATTGTAAGGTTTATAAAATGAATCACAATGCCAATCATAAAATTGACCTTTTTCATATTTTGTAAATTGACAGGGTTCAGACCAATCCCATTGAAAATTCCAGTCCGCACTTTTATTAGCTTTATGAATATAAGGGTGTATTTCTTTATACACCCAACTACTATCGATCCAAACAATATCAGAATTTCTTTTTTTCTTGAGATCTTTTATTTGTTGTGGACTCATTTTTTTTTCAGAGCCATCGAATGCTCCCGTTAGAGCCATTTTATTTTGTAATTGTTTACCATAGCGAACAATTTCATCACAGATACGTTCTGGGATAGCTGATTGAAAATACCAATAATAATTAGGCAAAAGCATATGTCTTTATAGATAAATATATATCATTCTAAAGACATTAAGTCAATTATACTTTATTCCATTTTAATGCTGAAGGATCCCATTCATGATCATTTGGAGGATCTTCAACATCTGCTGCGATCCATTTTCGATTATCTTCATCCCACTCTATCAAATAGTTGCACCTAACAGCATCTCCTATTGATTTACCTTCTGGTATATAATCACCCTCAGAGTAAGTTTTTGTAGGATGATCATAAAATTCCGTAGTGGGATAAGTTACAGGAGCTGTCCAATCATCGTTATTATTTAAATACCATGATGCATAGGGTTGCTGGTCTAAAAATCTATCTTTCGTTGGATTATAAACGTCTCCTTTACCTGCAAATTTTTTCCTGAAATTCGCATTCCAAGAAGTTTGTTTCCATGTTCCACCAAAAAAATTTTGACACCATGTTTCACCATCAACATGCATATCATTATTACCTAATGGACCTGCAGCTGTAGAAATATCATTTCCAACTACTACTACTCTTTTTACAACTAAGTGAGTATCAGACGTAAAACCTGTTGGATCTGTTTTTGATTCTAATTCTGCAAAATGGGCCATAACTTTTATGATACCGTTAATGTTCCCGACACTTTAAATACAGCTACTTTACAAGAACCAGTAGTGTCTGTTAAATTACAACCAGGTGAAACACTTAAAGAAGCACAACCAGGAAATCTTACTATTACTACTCCTGAACCTCCAGTCCTTCCACCAGGGGTATGTTTACCTCCAGCACCGCCGCCACTGTTAGCAGCGCCATTGCCATCTATATTACCGCCGCCGCCATCTCCGCCTATTCCATGTGGACCAGAGTGAAACCCAGCACCAGCACCGCCCCCTGCGAATGTTGTTCTGCAAAAAGGTGTTGCACATCCATGAATAGTATTTGGTGCACCATCTCCTCCATTACCTCTAGGGGAAGGCTGGGGTTGAGGGTGCGGTCCAGCACCAGAAAAACCTGGTTGCGTCGCTCCTCCGCCTCCGCCTCCTGTATCTTGTGATGTTGGAGGGCTAGTTTGCATCCCACCTGGGGGTGCGCCAGCACCACCGCCAGGATTTCCTTCTGGTGGACTATAATTTCCAGCGTTTCCATTACCACCAGCGGCGGGTGGAAAACCACCTAAGGTATATACTGGTCTAGCTCCGCCACCGCCGGAACCTCCAGGTCCACCTGATTTTAAAGGATTTCCTTTACCATATTGACCACCTCTGCCACCACCAGAAGCAGTAATCATAGTACATCCTTCACAACCACCTGGGTTAAAAATTGAATTACTTCCTGCACTTGCTGCATTATGCTGCTGACCACCAGCACCTCCGCCACCAACAGTTATTGCATAACAACCTGAAGGTATGCATAAAGCAGTAGCTCGTAAAGGACTGGGACCATAACCAGAAGCTCTGTATCCTCCCCCTCCGCCACCTCCAACGTGACCAGAACCTCCACCTCCAGCAACAACTAAAAAATTCATTGGGTATATAGCTGCCGAGGCTACACCAGAACCAAATCCTAAAATTTGATAACCAAAGCCTTTGGTTTTTGGTTTACTTGACTTATTTTTAGATCCTTTAGCTGAAGTTTTAAAAATATTATTTTTATAGTCCCTCATTAATCACTCCTTATGAATCATTTTTTGCATCAGTAGTAAAAAATAATTTAATTCCGTGTAATCTAGCATCTCCACTAGAATCATCATTTGCATCTGATACGTCTCTATAAATTCTAAAATAACAAAGTTGATCATCCGCAGGCGAACCAGCTATTGTGACAGCTCCACTCACTGCGCTAACATTTACTTCTTCAAGAGCACCTTGTTCTGTATCATCAACAACAATACCAGTTCCATAAGCTACATCAATTGTATCATTGTCTCCACAAGCTACACCTTGTAATCCCCAAGAAACCCCACCTGTATTAGCTGTTCCAGACCAAAAAACCTGGAAAGTAACTGTGCCTAAATTCCATTGTTTAGGAAAAGCTACAGTAAATTGTGCGTGTTCATCAGCATCTTTATCAAAATCTAAAACATACATATCAGGTCTTCCTGCCGTTGTTTCTACTGATGCTATAGAAGCGCATCCATTTGAAGTCGTAGGTGTCATGGCATTAGCAGGGATCCATATTGTTTCTAAGCCTGCTTCTTTAATTGTACCTGCTCCATCTAATTTATTTAATTCTGCTGCTGTTGATGTTACTGCTGTACCATTAATTGCTAACTTATCAGTTACAATATTAAATGTTCCATTGTCTTCAACTCTTGCAACTTCAGTTCCATCTCTTTGTTGGAAAATAATATCTTTTTCATCAACAATAGGTTTAATAACAACATCACTTGATGAATTACTAATTCTTAAAACTTCTGTTCCACCAGCTTTAAAATTAAAATCGTTTCCTGCAGCATCTAATACAATATCTGCTGCTGCATCTAAGGTTATATTATTACCTGAAATTGTTAGATCAGTGCCATCACCTTCAATTTTTTCGCCATCGTCACCAAAAGTAAGTCCTATGTTGGCAGGGATATTTATATCTCCACTAGAGCCAACGCTGAATGAAATGTCTGTTCCATCTGATTCGATTTTTTCATCTCCTGATCCATCTAAAACTAAACCCGTATTAGCCGCTAAAATAACATCAGCAGTTGCTGTAAGTTTAATATTATTACCAGTAATTGTTAAATCTGTTCCGTCACCTTCAATTTTTTCACCATCATCACCAAAAGTAACTCCAATATTAGCTCCAATGTTTATATCTCCATTTGACCCAACAGTGAATGTTAAATCTGTTCCATCGGATTCTATTTTTTCTGCTGTAGCAAAAGTCAGTCCTACACCAGATGGTATGTTAACATCAGCGGTTGCTGTTAAATTAATATTGTTTCCTGAAATTGTTAGATCAGTTCCATCACCCTCAATTTTTTCAGCGTCGTTACCAAAAGTCATTCCAACGTTTGCTGGAACATTTATGTCTGTTGTTGCTGTTAAGTTAATGTCATTACCAGATGCAAAAGTAAAATCAGTTCCATCTGAAGAAATATGCTCTCCACCATCGTCATAGAAATATAATTTTCTATCATCATTAATTCTCATGACTTCGTTACCATCATATTGTTGGAATACTAAGTCATCTGAATCAACACCAAGTTTTATAATTTGGACACCTGCAGTGCCATCCATATCTAAGGACAGTTGTAAAGTACCAGCGTCTTTAAATTCTACATTTCCACCAGCTGCATCAATAACAACATCATCACCAGAATCTATTGTAACGTCTGCTGAGGTACTTCCATTACCAATTGTAACTGCTGCATCCCCTGCTGCAATATCATCTGCTGCTAAACTTGAAATCGATGCAGAGGCCCAACTTAAAGTTCCACTGCCATTTGTTGTTAAATGTTGTCCACTTGATCCATCAGCAGTTGGTAAAACATAATCTACATCTCCTGACTGTGTCCCAACTTTAAATCCAGTATAATTAGATCCTGCATCCGTATCTTCATAAATTCTTAATTCTCCAGAACCTGTTGCACCATTTGCAATGGCTACAAACCCACCATCATTAATATCTAAAAGTGTTCTACCATCGTATTGGTTAAATTTAATATCTTTAGCATCAACTTGTGGTTGAAATATTACATCAGAAGAGCTATTTGAAATTTTTAAGAGATTGGTTCCATCGTCTGCAAAAACTAAATCTGCTCCGCCAGCATCTAAAGTAATGTCTGCCGCAGCATCTACAGTTAAATTATTTGCAGATATAGTTAGATCAGTCCCATCACCTTCTATCTTCTCACCATCATCACCAAATGTTAAACCAACGTTTGCTGGAATGTTAATATCAGTTGTTGCTGTTAAATTAAGATCAGCACTTGCGCTAATTGTTAAATCTGTTCCATCGCCTTCAATTTTTTCTCCATCATCACCAAAAGTAACTCCAATATTAGCTCCAACATTAATATCTCCACCAGAACCTACACTTACAGTTATATCAGTTCCATCTGATTCTATTTTTTCATTTCCAGAACCATCTAAAACTAAACCTGTGTTTGCGGATAAGACAACATCAGCAGTTGCTGTAAGTTTAATATTATTACCAGTTACAGTTAAATCTGTTCCATCCCCTTCGATTTTTTCTGCATCATCGCCAAAAGTAATTCCAACATTAGCTGGAACATTAATATCTGTTGTCGCTGTTAAATTAATGTCATTACCAGATGCGAATGTAAAATCTGTGCCATCAGAAGAAATGTGTTCTCCACCTTCATCATAAAAATATACTTTTCTATTATCGGCAATTCTCATTACTTCATTGCCATCATATTGTTTAAATACTAAATCATCTGAATCAACTTTTAATTGTATAATTTGATCACCAGCAGTAGTGTCCATGTCTAAAAGAAGCTGAGTTGTACCAGCATCTTTAAATTCTATATTTCCACCTGCTGCATCAATTATAATATCATCAGGTGAATCTAGTGTAATATCTCCAGTAACCCCTGTAATAGTATTTGTTGATATTCCAGTATCAACTAAATTTGGGTTAGTAGCATGATCAGCTGTGGCATAAACAATTTTAGTTCCCTTATCTGTTGTTGCAAAAGTGACTGAACTTCCTGATCCAGTGGCATATTTAAATTGAACTGTATAAGCACCAGACGTACCATTAACTAAAATATACATCTGTTGAACATCTAAGGGAATGGTTACCGTTTGGTTTCCAGTAATTGTTCCAGTAAATTTTATAACTCTATGCGCAAGAGTTGCACCTGCTGATCCATCAGAAACAGATAATGTTGTTGTCTGAGCACCACCTGCCACATCTTGTTCAACATAACCACCAGCTATTTGTTCTACAATTTGTAAATTAGTATTAGTCTTTGTACCCCAATTACCGGCGTTCTCGCCAGTTGTCATTAGTTCTGTACCCAGACCTGTATAACTTGATGCCATTTATTCTCCTATGCGCTTCCTACAAATACTTCTACATCAACAGAAGCTGTATCTGCAGTTGCTGTAATATCTACTAAATCATTAAATGATACTGTTAATGCAGATCCACCCGCATGCATAGTATCTACAACGCCACCACTATTATCACCTGGATAAATGAAAGAATGTCCAGCGTCTACTTTGATTGCAAACTCTGTGCTATCTTCATCTCTAAATGTTAATGTAAGATGATTGCTTGAATCTAAATTTGTAATTCTAATATATCTAACATCATCTTCATCAAATTGACCTGCCAGATAACTTTTTGATAAGTCTGTTGAAGAAGCTGTAGCAAAACCAAGTAACCCTGTTTCAGTAGTTGAAATGGTTACGATTCTTTTAACAATTTCATTAACACTAGAAATATCTAATGATCTTTCACTGTTATAACTATTATTGTTTAGTGTAATTTCTTCTATTACTTTTACTGTTAATGTTGCCATATTCTATTCCTTACGGTGTCTGTACGTTGAGAGGTATACGAGGTTCACCATCCGTATAATCATCTCTTCTACGTCTACCTACTTGTTCTTGACCAAACTTTTGTACTTCAGCTTGATATTTTTGTTCGTATAATTGTAGCATATCCATCGGTCCTTTTAAATAGCTAAATGCTTCTACCAAGCATGCATATAAAAGTCCATTTCCAAAATTCATACTGATATAAGTTGTAGTATTTGCTGAGCTTAATCCCAAAGGTCTAGCATTATAATGCATTTTATACATAAATGCTGAACTAGGAGTTGGTACTATTGTAACTTTTCCTGATGAAGCTGCTCCTGCTCCAGTAGCTCCTCCAGACATTGCGTAATATTTTGGAGTTCCAGTAGTAGTTTCTGCTGCATCAAATTCTCTTAAATAACTAATATCTTTCTTTTGTAACCAGCTATTAGCTCCAGTTGCAGCCGTAGTTGAAGTATATACCTGTATACCTCTTACAAATAATGCTCCTGCAGGAGTATGAACATTATCTTTTGAAGCAACCAAATTGCCTATAATTTCTTTTCTATCTGCATCAATTGGAACATCTCTAAAGATTCTTAATTCTGAATTATCTATAAATTGATCCGTAATAGTACTAGATAATACAGAAGTACCGACTTCAGTGTAATTCTGAATTGCTGTTGTAAGTGTTGAATATGTAAATCCTGCCATTATGCGCTAAGGGTTGCTGGTCCTACTGAGACTGGAAACCCTCCTCCTATAACTTCTCCTGCTGTTGCAGTGTTTGTATCAACTGTAAAATAAAACCAATCACTTGTTTTATCAGTGTCTCTACTACCACTAACATACTTTCCTGTAGTAATAGCATACCCTGCTGATTTTGCAATATTGGACCCAGATATACCATCAAAGCTTAATGGATCATTGTAATTTCCAGAAGTTGATGGAGCACCTCTAAATCTATATGTGTCTCCATTTG
>VTLG01005736.1_pt1 | contig 47463 bp, 43 predicted proteins | sample 4694571 | NCBI WGS metagenome assembly VTLG01 (sample SAMN12604809, study PRJNA352737) | marine metagenome | biome: ENVO:00000447; feature: ENVO:00000209|ENVO:00000569|ENVO:01000036; material: ENVO:00002151; isolation source: viral sequences binned using virsorter ... | reverse complement strand
CTTTGAGCCGCCCAGCATACGTTTCAAAAAATCTTTCCTTTCTTTAAAAAAGGGTTTTGCTTGTTTTTTTGCTTTTGGCAAAAACTCATGACCACAATCACAAACTTTGATCCGCGCTCCTAGTAGAGCATTACAGGATGGACATGACTTTTTACCTCTTGGCATACAGTCAGTATAACTGCATGTGGAATTAAGTCAATAGCTCCATGTCATGTTTAACCATTTTATTGACTAACTGAATAAAATTTGTTTTGGGTTTCCAGCCAAGCTCTTTTCTTGCTCTTTCTGAGTCTCCCCAAAGCAAATCAACTTCTGCTGGACGGTAGAACTTGGGGTCAACTTCCATCAGCAAATCATCTCCGTGGTAATATTTTGCCTCTTTTCCATGTCCCTCCCACCTACAAATGCTTCTATGAAAACCAGCGAAGTTAAAAGCCTCTTCAACAAACTCTTTTATAGTGTGCGTTTCATCTGAAGATAAAACATAATCATCAGGTTTTTTCCTTGTAATATAGGTCAGGTGTTCTTCTTGATTGAGCATTTTCCAAACGCCATCTACAAAATCTTCTGCATCACTCCAGTCTCTTTTAGAGTCTATGTTTCCTAATCTTAAAGGTTCAAAGTTTTCTTTTCGAGCAAACTCATCAGCAATGCGGGCTACATTTTGAGTAATCTTTCTAGTGACAAATTCTACACCCCTTCTGGTTCCTTCGTGATTAAACAACCATCCTTGAACGGCATATAGGTTATAAGAGTCTCTATATACCTTAACCAAGTGTCTTGCGGCACATTTAGAAGCTCCGTATGGGCTTCTAGGACGCAGTGGGTGTTCTTCTGATTGAGGTTCTGTAATAACGTCCCCAAACTCCTCAGAGCTACCTGCATTATAATACCTACAATCTGGAACGTGTTTTCTTATAGCCTCTAACTGGTGAAGAACCGCCATGCAGTTAGTTTGCATGTGGTTAACTGGCATTTGCCAACTTGTGCCTACAAATGAATTAGCAGCAAAGTTTATAAAGTAATCAGGCTTGTGCTCAGAGATCACCCTATCAATATTTTCAGCATCAGTTACATCTAAATCAATTAGAAAAAATCTTGGGTTATCTAAGAGGTGTTCTATATTTTCATGATTTTTAACACTGAGCCTTCTTACTCCACCTATTATTGTGTGTTCGGTATTATTAATCAAATAGTCTACCATGTGACTGCCATCTTGACCCGTCACTCCTGTTATAATTATTTTTTTCATTTATTTTTAATCCAATCTTCTAAATTGTTTTTTGCTTCCCAGCCTAAATGTAATTTGGCTAATTCAGCATTGCACTCAACACTTTGTGCTTCTCCCTTTTTATCTTCAAGGTAAGTTATCCCAAATGATGGCTTGTAAAGGTTTGCTGCTTCATTTAGAGAAAACTTTCTACCCCTGCCTAACTCAAAAATTATTCCATAACTCTGCGTTTCCCATATTTTAATCAACCCATCTACTATATCATCAACATGGGTGAAATCTCTCTCCTTGCTTCCATCGCCGTAAATAGTCAAAGGTTTTTTCTCTCTATGAGCCTTATCCCATCTTGCTATTACAGTGGCATATTCTCCATCCTCTATGTGGTTCGGACCATAAACATTGTAGAATCTAGCTATACTTTGTTTTAAACCGTAAATCTTATCAAATAGCTGGCAGAGTTCCTCTGAAGAGTCTTTGGTGAAGGTGTAAGGATTTTTAAACTTGCCACTATGATGAGAAGATGAGCCAGAAAAAATCACAGGGATTCCAAAGGCAGAGCAAAGCTGACAAACATTAAATGTTCCAATTACATTTGAATCAAAATATTTTTTAGGGTGACTAAATGATGGTTGAATGCGAGCAAGAGCAGCTAGGTGAAAAACAACACTAGCTCCTTGAATAAGGTTTTCCATCGCATCATAATCAGAAATGTCTTGTGAAATATATTCTACAGATTCTATATGATTTGATGCAAGTCCTGTCGAATAATTGTCAATAGAGATAACATCGTGTCCTAAAGAAACCAATTTGTTGCATAAATTGTATCCTATAAAACCAGCACCTCCTGTAACAATAATTTTTTTCATATTAAATCCACCAATCTAAAACATAATCTTCTGTATCATTGTAATTTGGATAATCTAATCCATCAATAGGAAATATAGATTTATCTATTTCTAGGACTCGGTGATCTTTCCTTAAAAATGTTATTTCTAGAGAGTCTGGAAAATCTACATGTCTAGGAGCATGATTATTCCCATGAATGTGGACTATGTTGTAATGTTCTAAAATTTTATCAAAGAAATCTTCTTTTGCTGCATGGTTAGTTTTCATGTATAGCATCGGCTCCTGTATATCCCATCCCTCTGGGATTTCTTCGATAAGTGAATGCATTTCGATTGATAACTGATCAAAGTGATCTTTGATTATGTTGATGTCAGTGTTTATAACTGAATATTCATGACCCTCTATATCCATTTTGAGGACCATATTAGTTTCATTTTTGTGTCCATTTTCAGTTATATGATTACTTATTCCTTCTGCATAAAGATATTCTGACTTAAAAACAAAGTTTTCATGGTTATATGGCAGTTGGTCTATAGATCCGTCATACATATAAACAGTTTTTCCTAATTCAGCGGCATGTCTGTCAAAACATAAAGCCGATACCTGTTCTCCTATACCATAGGAATATACAAACTTAGACTTATCGAAAAGTTTTTCTACAAAGACATAACTCCCGTCTTTTTCTCCTCCATATCTTTTTTTATTGTATCCGTATGGAAGCTTAAATGGAAAAATTTTTCTTTTTAGATAATTGTATTTGTTGGGTCTTTTGATGTCGAAAAATGTCATACTTTTTTAACTTTAGGTATTGGTTGATTCATTTTTTTATAAAAAGATTCATCGAATTCTAAGCAGTGTTTTTCGTGATTCCATTTATAACTACAATGTCCAAAATGTTTGTGCTGATATTCTACCTTTCTTTTGCCTATTCTATCATTAAGCCAAGTATAGTGAGGTATATATGCAACTTCTTTTGGTATAGTTTCTAACTCCATGTTTTCATAGCTTATCATTTGGCCATTATATTCATAACTCATATCATTATCCCAATAAAATCCAGCCATCTTGATAGTGTTGTTTATATTTGTTTTGAAAATTCTAGGAGGGCAGAAAGGCTCCTCTAAATAATGGTCTAAATCAAAGACATGGTTCTTTAGTGATATTTTAAATAAATTTTTACTACTTGATTCTACATACTCTTCAATTTTGTTAATGTGTTCTTCCGTGTAGAATTCATCAGAGTCAACCAACCATATATAATCTAAATTATATTTCTTTAAATAAAATAAGGCGTTATTTCTTGCTTCTGCTTCCGAAATATACTGAGGGCTATCTACTAAATATTTAAGTTTTTTTTGTTCAACCAATTCTCTGAGTATATCTGTAGTATGGTCATGCAGACAATCTATGCCCTTGTATTCTTTAAAAGGCACAGAAACCGCAGAAACAATATGATTGTCACGTTTTAAGAATGGGTCAATAGATTCTAAAACATAGTCCTCTGTATTGTATGCACAGTAAATGATTCCGTATTTTTTCATAATTTAGGCCAAAGGGGTGTTGGTAAGTTGTGCTTTTTTGTAGGTTCTTCAAACTCTAAGTGATCTGTGTAGACATCTGTAGCTTCAACCTCTCTGTCTTGGCTGAGTGTTTTTCTGTCAGACCATATTTTTCTCCAGAATTTTTTATTAAGATTTGCTCTCCTGTGAAAATCTAAAGATCCAAGGTGAATAACTTTAGGTCCATCGCTTGTTACGGGTAGCTTCGCGACACATGGTATTAGCTGTCCATCTTTGTCAATAAGTTCGCATGTATCACTTTTTTCTGGATCAAAAATTCCATTTTCTTGTATCGCAAAATCAACAGAACCTCTAAAGGTATCTTTTCGCGTATGCATATACCATTTGTATCCAATATCTTTATAGTGATCAAGGTCTCCATAAAGATTAATTGTTGGAATCATTATACTACAAGGGAAATCGTGCAAAAGTATTTCTTCTTCTGCCATCTTGTAGATTTTTTTTGATCCAGAGAGTCTTTCATCCAAATCAACTTGCAAAACAACGTCATTAGAACAACTCTTTAAGCTGAGATTTTTTAATTTGCCGTCCCAAAAAATATCATTTTTAATATCTATGTTCTCGGAAACTATTTTGATTTTTTTATTTTTAGAAAACTTAGAGGATTTTATTATGTCTTTAATTTTTTCATAATCCTCGTTGATTGTAGCTACAATAATTTCTTCGCCATAAACAAGCCAGTTATCTATAGCATCTACTAAGTCTATTTTGAAATTTTCTAAATTGAAAGCTGTTGTATATATAGAAATCATATATTTTTAATTAATTTAAAGTCATGTTTGTCTACTAGATCCCTAGCTCCTAAAAACTCATGCCTATACCAATCATTTAGTATTTTTTCTGAATTTATACAATCTTTTAAAATTTGTGTTAAATTTGATTTGAGGCAGTTTTTTACTGATTCTAAATTGTGCGGGTTATATCCTAACCTGTAGATTTCTTCTATGAATTTACCTCTTGTTAAATATCTTTGATTAACAAATTCTCTATCATTTTCAAAGTGCAATAGTAAATGGTTTGTCTCTGGAAATATGTAATATTTCATAGCGGAAAGAAATATGGCAAAATCATCTCTTGCCCTGCTTCTAATGTTTTCAAAGAAACAATCTTGCCAAATATCTGTTTGAGTTATTTCCACCGCCTTTGTTATGCCTCTTATGCCTTCGTGTGGGTTGCCAGAAAATTCACTGTTTTCTTTTAATTTTGCAGCAAATCTTTTGCCGTGCAAAAATACTCCATCAACTCCCTGAAGCTCTAGTGATTTTGATATTGGTCTTAAGTTTTTAGCAAACTCAGAGGACATTCTTTCGTGACAGTCTACTGTAAAAAACCAATCTCCAACTTCCATTGGCCCTTGATAAAGACAATGGTTTCTACTGTAATCCAACCTGTTACACCAGTTAGAATATATTATTTCACCCTCTCCCTTAACTGATTCTAAATATTCTGCACCTTCATCCTTTGGATAATGGAAGGTCCAAATAAGACCATCAAAGTGCTCTTTAATTGGCTCTATTAGACCTTTTAAATGTTCGTGATTTCCTTCGTGGGTAACCCCAATAAACCAAATTTTGTTTTGTTTAATCATCCTATATGTTCGGCATAAATTTTTTCAGGATTAAAGAAGGAGAAAGGCGTTTTAGATAACGTAAAGTTTTTTAACAGATCGCCAGACATTAACTCACAATGATATGAGCCTAGCTTATCAAGATAATTTTGAGCTAATTTCCAAGAAGCAAAAATTTCACATGTTCTGCTGATGTTAGGTTGAAATGTGAAAGTCGGTCCCCAAGGGGTATATTTTTCTCCTTGAACATAAATTTCATCAGAATGATGGAAATAATCTTTATCTCTATAATCTTCTAGGGCATTGGTGCTATGGTTTGATTGATTATATCTAACCGTTAGTTGGTCTGGATTTTTCTCTAGATATTTTAATGCATGGTCAAAAGAATCTCTTAGTGTTATTTTTCCTTCTTTAAATATAAAATCATCTTCCAACCAAAGAGAATATCTTGTTTTTCTTACTTCTGGATCTGAAAAAGCTTTATATATATCTTTAAAATATTCAGCAGAATGATTCTGTATGTTCTCAGAATGGTGTTCTACATTTTGTTTTGTTTCTATGACTCTTATATTTTTTGACACACAAAAATCTTTTATCTTTTTAGCCACTTCATGTTCTTGTGATCTTGATTTTAAGTGAAGAATTCTATTTTGAAAAAGGTTTCCGTTTACCTTGTTAAAAAGAGATTCTATTACTTGATCGTAAGTATACTCACTATTATTTTCTCCATAACACTGCTTGGGCATTGTTGTGCAAAAAATAATTAAGTTAAGGGGTAGTGACATTATTTTAATAATTGTTTAATTTTAAACGACTCTACTTTTTCCAGACCTCTTTTGTGACAGGGATAATTAGAGTGAAACGATAGCAAAACATCCTCTTCAAAATACCATTTTCCCCTCTGGCTTTCAAATAGTTTTAATAATCCTAATTTAGTTAAATAAAAAGGAGTGATTTCTGAAAACAAGTTGGGAGTCCATTCGTCCAGTGTGCTGGGGGTTTTATATTCAACTATACTTAAAGGTTTATTTCTACTAAGTGCAGGGGCTAAGTTGTTAACAATTTTGTGTTCAAAGTGAGAATCAATGTAAGTGGGGACAAATATACAATCGTAATTCTTCTTATTTAAGAATCTGCTTTCAATCTCATGAACCCAGTGATCTTCTGGGTGATTTTTAATAAAAGAATAATCAGAAAAATGTAATGATACATTTTTAAATGTTATCCAAACTTTTTCATTTTCTGACCATCTGCCTTCACAGGTCGATTTATCAAAATCTCCTCCCTTGCTCATACAATAAATATCAAAATGAGTGTTTTTATATTTATTAATTGAACCTAACATACTATATTCCACATCATCTGGGTGTGGAGATAAGCATAAAACATTATCAAATCCTAAAAATTTCATTCTTTTACAATTTCTTCAAAATATCTTGTTACTGTAATTTCTTTTGCCTCTTTTGCTTCTGGTTTTTTATTTTGCAAAAGATCAAAATATATATCAGCACAGTTTACTCCAGCTAATGTAGAAATATATGTGCCTCCACCTAGTCTTGGATTACATTCTATTAAATAGGGTTTAGCAAATTGGTCTACTATAAATTGCATACATGATGGGCCTTTGAGTTTAAGTTCTTTTACAACTTTTTCAACTTGTTCTGTTATAGTTTGATTTTTACAAACTCTTCCTACAACTGAAATTCCAGCCTTTGTAGAAACTCTTTCTCTTATAACATGAGAAATAATATTGCTTTCCATATCGCAAAAGACATCAACTGTATATTCTGTGCCTGAAATATACTCCTGTATCATAATATCTCTAGAATTAGACACTTCAATACCCCTGCTCCCGCTGCCCGTGATTGGTTTTTTGATAAATGGGCCTCTGATGCTGAGAGGTAAATTTATATTTTTTGTTTTTAGATATTCATAAAATCTATGTTTTTGTTGGCATGTTTGAACCGCAAATGTGTCAGAGCAAAATACCTGACAGCTATTCATTTTGAATTTGTCTTTATTCCAAGATAGTTTTACAAGATCATGTTCTCCTGTTGGTATAATTAAATGTATTTTTTTACTTGCTACAATTTTAAGAAGCTTTAGTAGATATTCTTCATCTGAAGCTAAAGGAACAGTAAGTCCTTCATCTGCTAAAAGATTGCCAGCAGAAAGTTTATTAGCATCTACAGCATAAACTTTTGCTTTATATTTTGATTTTTTAATACTTTTAATTAATCCTATAGCGGCAGGTCCGCCAGATTCTGTAACCAATACATTAATCATGTTAAGAAAAAATAAAGTCTTCGATAACAACAGAATCTATTTCTGTAGTGTCTAAAATTTCTAATGCTGTTTTAGCTTTAGATAATATTGGTTTGCCGTTTACGTTAAAAGATGTATTAAGCAATACAGGGGTTTTTGAGAAAGCCTCCTGACTTAAAAGATCATATATAAACTGATTCTGTTCTCTGGTAACTGTTTGTAGTCTACAGGTTCCGTCAATGTGTGTTATGGACAGAAGGTCTTTTTTATATTCTTCTCTCACTTTTGGGCAATAAACCATAAAATCACACTCTTGATTTTCTTCTACATGAAAAAACTTATGAGCGTCCTCTAGTCTACACATACCTGCGAATGGTCTATACCACTCTCTTTTTTTGATCTTTGCATTTAGTGTGTCTTTCATCTGAGGGAATATAGGGTCACACAGTATGGATCTGTTTCCCAATGCTCTAGGCCCAACTTCAGAGCCTCCTCTGCAAATGCCAACTATCTTGCCAGATTTTATCTGCTCTGCTAAAGAAGCTAAATCAACAGTCAAAGCTTTTCTTTCTTCTGCAATTTTAGGTAATTCGTCAGAGTCCTCAATCCATAAACCAGAGTATGTTATTGGTTTTGATTTGTAGAATTCATTAGAAATCAACCAGTTACCATAAACCGCATAACCAAATGATAATCCACAGTCACTTGGGTTAGGAGGAATAAACAAGTTAACTCCTAAATCTCTAATTTGTTGATTTATAAGAATATTCAAAGCGCAACCACCTGTTAGACAAAGCCTTTCTGGGAAGCCGTGTTTATCAAAAAATTCTAAAACTAATTCTTCTGAAGCTTTCTGTATAGTGGCGGCAAACGATGCTCCCATAGTTCCAGATAGGATGGCTTGACTGCTTGGAATCCCTATAATGTTAAAAAACTTTTGATATTTTTCTGGTTTATGATCAATAAAGTAAACTTCCATAAACTCCTTCATTGCGGGAATCACCGCCTCTATAGGAGTTCCATACCCAGAGAAACCCATAAGTTTTCCCGCCAGAGCTAAATCTACTTTTGTTTTAGCGGAAACATCTAAAACATATTTAGATAAAACCTGATATCCCCAGCCAACATTTGTTTCTAGCTTATCTATAATAGAAAATTTATTTTTATCAAAGCTATAAAAATTAAAACACCCATCATTACCTGATCCATCGTAAGACAAAATACAACAATCATCAAAATCTGATAATGAGTAAGCTCCTATAGCATGACCTAAATGATGATCACAGAAAACTAATCTAGAATAATTTAATAAAGAAAAATCTAGATTCATTGTAGGCTCATCCTTGCTTAGAACGAGCATGTCAAATTTGTTCTCTATATTCTTCTTTTTTAAGAGATTTAATAAATCTCCTAAAACTGCATTACAATTTGCCTGATCAGTGGGAAATTTGTAGTATCTTTCTTCGTAAATTCTTTCTAACTCAAAAATGATACAGTCGTTCTTTTCTGTATCTAAAAAAGTTACATTAGAATCGTGACCAAGATGAATGGATAATATTTTAGACATAAAACCTCTGGGCCTAAGCGTAAGACCCAGAGGTTACTATGACCTCAAGGAAATAAATCCTCGACCTGTCCTATTGTAGAATTAGTTATAGTGTTTGTCAACTAATCCTCAATAATCTCTTCGCTGATGCGCCCAAGTATATAGGCAAGTGTTTCATCAGTGTCAAAATCGGGGGGAGGGTTCTCGATTTCCTCGTCAGTTATGGAGTGTAGGTCGGTCATAGTATGATTTTCTACACGAAAAAAATACCAGTGGGAACTACCCCTCGCAAGAGGAACAATTTAATATTGATCTGGCTAATTCCTGACTAGGGTTAGCACTTCTTTGATAATAAAAACTCTTCACACCCTGTTCCCAACCAAATATAAGCAACTCACTTACTTGTTTCGGAGGACATTTTGGAGATATCATTACATTTAAGCTCTGGCCTTGATCAATATATTTTTGTCTTTGTGCGGCTTGTATTACAATCTCCTTTTGGGAAATCTCGCCAAAAGTTTTAAATACGTCTTTTTCGTGATCTGATAGAAAGTCCAAGTGTTGAACTGATCCTCCTTTTACTAAAATAGACTTCCAAGTAGTCGCATTATTTTTACCCTTCTCTTCAAGAAGTTTTTCTAGGTGAGGGTTTTTATATGTAAATTTGCCTTTGGCTAAATCCTTGGTAAAATAATTACTATTTAATGGCTCTATAGAAGGAGAAACCTGACCAAGAATAAACGAACTAGATGTAGTCGGCGCAATCGCCATAGTAGTCATATTACGTCTGCCATAACCGCGAAGGTGTTCTGGTTCTCCAAACTCCTCTGCCAGTTCTGAAGTAGCTCTGTCACAACGCTCTCTTATAATGTTGTGGATTTCTGCATTTAAAAATTGTGCTTCTAAACCCTCAAATGCAATACTCTTAGATTGCAGTAATGAATGCCAGCCCAAAACACCAAGACCTAATGCCCTTTGTCTTTTGGCAAAGTTATGGCAAGATTTCATGAAGGGAATATTTTCTGTTTTGTAGATATATTCCTCCATAACTGCATCAAGAAAACAAACAAGTGTTTCTACGGCATCTGTCTCTTTAATCTCATCCCATCTGAGCAAGTTTAGAGAAGATAAACAGCAGACAAAGGATTCATCTTCTGATGAGTGGAGCGCAATCTCACTGCAAAGATTAGAAGCGTGAATCTTAAGCTTTTTATCTTTATATGCTTGAGGTGCATTATTGTTAGCATTGTCTGTAAAGAAAATATAAGGATAACCTGTTTCAAATCTTTTCTTTATAATATTGGCCCAAACTTTCCTTTTATCTTTGTCTCCCTCAACCATTGATTCCATCCATTTATCATCAATACAAACAGCAAAGGACATTTCTTGAATAGGGTTGCCTTCGCTTCTTATTCTTAAGAACTCCTCTATGTCAGGATGATCAACTGGAAGGTAAGCTGCGAAAGAGCCTCTTCTTACATGACCTTGCGAAACAATCGCTGCAACTTTATCATAAAGTTCCATGAAATATACTGCTCCTGCGGAAACTCCACCCACACTAATTGGGACACCTCTTCCTCTTAAGTCTCCGAAGTAACCAGATGTTCCTGAGCCATGCTTGGTTTGCATTCCAACTTCTGCTTGTTTGCGGAGGATGGAATCCATTTTATCATCAATGTATACACCATTACAAGATATAGGAAGACCTCTGTCCTTGCCAAAGTTAGACCACACTGGACTTGAAAGAGAGTAGAAGCCTCTCTTCATATAATCTTCAAACTTATCTGCAAATCCGCTTTGCCTAAGATATTTTTCAGCCGCCTCCGCGATAGCCCTTATTCTTTTTTTAGGACTCTCTCCTTTTTGTAGATAGCCTCTTTCAAGGAACTGTTTTGAATCTTCGTTTAACCAGTAATAATCTTTCATTTGAAATTTTTGTTTTCTACAAGGACCATTGGAATGTGTTGCTCTTGAAAAATAGCCTCTCTGTAAAAAGCTGTTTTAACTTTTAACTTGTCTTGAAATTCTTCGTGCCAAACCGTGGGAACAGACTTAAATCCATTCACTGGTTGAACCCAATCATCAACTAGTCCATATCTAATATTCAAATCGAGCATAAGTTGAAAATCATTTCTTATTCCATCCTCCCAATGATCTCCATCAATATAAATCATATCAAAAGATTGACCTTCTAAATCTGGTCTAACATCTTGAGATCTTTTCCTTATAAAAGTAAATCTATCTTGAAACTGATTAGAGATTGTCTCAATAGCTTTCTCTTCTCCAGAAAAATCCGTCCTCCCCTGCATATCAGTGCTCACATTCTGCACTGGGTCTACTGATGTAAGTTTAATCTCTTCATCTAAAGACATCATTATAAAGGCACTCCCACCCTTATAAAATCCAATTTCCAAAATGTTTTTTGGCTTAATATAGTTGAGACACATTTCAAAAATCCATCCATCGTTTTCTGGGACGGAGCATGAGTCTAAATTATATTCTTCGTATTTTTCCTGTATTTTTTTAATTTTAGAACAAGTCATCTGCATCAAATGTTTGAGAGTTTTTGGCATATTCCACAGGTCTGGTGTGGAAAAAATCAGTGGCGTTATTACCCAACAACTCTTCTTCGAACCAAATTGTATTCACTAATAGCTTTTTGTCAACATCAAAAGCATTAGAAAACCCAATTTGTTGTAATGACTCATTAATTCTACCCTTTATAAATTCTTTTAAAATATCCGCGCTAAGACCTTTTTCGTCATATCCATTGACCATCCAATCCACAATCTTGCTCTCAGCAACATAAGCACACTTAGCTTCATGCAAAATTCTATCCTCTAGCTCTTTATCAAAAAGGTCTGGGTATTCCTCTCTAATAGTATTGATTATTTTTATTCCAGCCAAAGCATGAATATTTTCTTCGTTTCTAGTGTATTTGACCTGTTGGCCAGTATCCTTTAGAACATTTTTATATCTGTTAAACCAGTTGATAATATAAAACTGAGAAAAGAGCGATACATTCTCTACAAACAGCGTAAAAAGAATAATGGAGTAAACATATTGCTTCTTAGAATCCTTGTAAAACCTATGATTATATTTTCTTAGGTAATTAACACGACCCTCAATAAAATCTAATTTTAAATTCTCCTCAAAAATATCTTCTAACCCTAAAACCTTAAGTAGTCTTTCATAGGCATTGTTGTGAATAACCTCTACATTAGCCATTACATAACCGAGGTCCGTTAAGCTGGGGTGGGGTAAATTATCTCCTAGCTTGCTCCAGAACTTTTTTACCGCTACTTCAATTTGCCCAATAGCGGAAAGAGTTCTTATTATTATCTCTTTTTCTGTATCGTTTAAATTGACGTTAAAGTCCTGCACATCACTAGTAAAACTAAATTCTTTATCTGTCCAAAACCCATTATGCATAGCCTCTATAAATTCTTGCGCCCAAGGGTAATGGTCTGGTTTTCTGGAAATCTGCTCGTCAAAAATCATCTCGTAAAGTTACACATGTTAGAGGGTGCTAAGAACGCAGTCAATCGCTTTTTAGCAAAAAATGTCAGAGACATTAAATTAATATGAACGTATGGGTAACGTAAGGAATATTATTTTAATTCGTATCCTATACGCTCGTCTCCCATACGATGGATTTACTTAAGAGTAAAGGCGTTTTTTTAGGTGTCAAGAAAAAAATTTAATTGATTTTTCCCAAAAAATACTTATATTACTAAAAGATATTGATTGAAAATCTTACAGATTCGGACTTGACATCTATGATCAAGGATGAAAATGACGAAAGTGCCTTGCATGAGCTAATTTCTAGGCATTCTGGAATATATGTTGACATGCTTAAAAAGTTCGGCATGAGTTGTTTGACTCAAAATCAAATTTCTGACATAATGAAAGATAAGGATTATGTCATTTACAAGGCGGCTCTAGAATATGACGAAAGTAAAGCCAAATTTTCCACTCACTTAGCTAATAAAGCTAAATATATGTGTCTAACCCAAAAGACAAAAAATAAGACTAATCGAATGTCTACTAACTATGAAGACATTAAGTTCCGTCAAGTAGATAAGTCTCACACTCCTGACGAGTCTTGCAAGATTAATGACTCATTCAGCAGGATATTAAATTTAATTGATCGACACAAAGACAAAAGATTAAAAACTATTTTTCACGAAAGGTATTTTTGTGGCAAAAGAGGAAAGCTTAAACCTTGGAAAGATGTAGCTAGAAAAATAAATCTTTCAGCGCAGGGTTGCATAAATATTCACGACAAGGCAATAAAAGAGCTTAGTTCTAAAATAGATAATGAAAAAATTAAATTTTAACGGTCCTATAAATGGCCTTAGCTTAGGCAATGTAAGTGTCAATTTTTTAAGGGAAATAAAAAAAAGAGATATGGATTTATCTTTGTTCCCAATTGGAGATGAGGGCCAGTTTGAAGCTTATGACAAAATGCCAGATGAGTTCAAAAAATGGGTTGGGAATATTGCATCCACAAGATTAAAAAAATTAAAGCCAGAAAGAAAAACTCTAAAAGTCTGGCATATAAATGGATCAGAATCAGTCTTACCAAATCAATTTTTATATACATTTCACGAAGTAGATTCTCCTACGGAAGAAGAAATAAATATAGTTAAACTACAAAAACATGTGTTCTTCTCCTCTTCAGAGGCTGCTCAAAATTTTAAGAATGCGGGTTGCGATAATGTTTCGTATGTTCCGCTTGGTTTTGATCCAGATTTCTACGAGACTGACAAAGAATATCTAAAAGACAAAATACACTTTGGCTTAGTAGGGAAGTTCGAAAGAAGAAAAAACACCCAAGCAATTATCCAACTATGGACGGAAAAATTTGGAAACAATCCAAAATACCAACTGTCTTGCTTAATACATAATCCATTTTTAAATGAAGAACAAATGAATCAAGCCATTGCTTCTTCTTTCCGAAATCAAAATTGGACAAACGTCAATTTGTTACCAAGGTTAAAAACAAATTCAGAAGTAAACGATTTTATCAACTCTATTGATATTGATCTTTCTGGCCTTTCAAATGGAGAGGGTTGGAATTTGCCAGCCTTTAACGCCACAGCTTTAGGGAAGTGGTCAATTGTCAGTAATTGCTCCGCTCATACTGACTGGGCTACAGAAGACAATTGCATATTAGTAGAACCAATTGGAAAGCAACCTTGTTATGATAATTTCTTCTTTAGAGAAGGAGCACCCTTCAATCAAGGCCAATACTATAAACTAAGTGGAGATTCTATTTTAGATTCTTTCGATAAGGCTATTAAAAAAGTGGGACAAAAAAACACTGAAGGGACAAAATTGCGGGACAAATTTACATATTCTAAATCTATAGATTCTATTTTAGACTGTATTTACAGTGATTCTTGAAATGGCACGATTAATGTTATATAATAATATATTATGAATTATAAATTAAATACTCACTTACTGGATAATTTTTTTGATGCGTTTGGAACAACTAAGCAAGCAGATGTAAAGGACTGCGGAGACGTATATACCGCAGAGTTTGAGCTTGCTGGCTTTGCCAAAGAAGACATTGAGATCACAGCAACTAATGATAATTTGATCATTAAAGCAAAAAATGATAAGCGTCAAAGGGATTATAAATTAAATTTATATGGCGCAGTATCTGTAGCAGACATCTCTTGTGATACGGAAAATGGATTGTTAACAGTAACAATGCCTAAAAAATGCGTAAGCGAAAAGCGAACAATTGAGCTTAAGTAGTGCCAATATATATATACAAACACCCCGAAGAAGAACTATATGAGGAAGTCGTTCAAGGAATGAACGACCCTCATGTTTTTTCTAAAGATGGCGTTGAATGGCAGAGAATTTTTCTTTCTCCTAACGCATCAATATCAAGTAATGATGATCCCTTCAATAGTAATAACTTCGTAGAAAAAACTGCCAACATGAAAGGAACCATTGGGGACATGATGGATTATTCGGCAGAACTTAGTGAGAAAAGAGCCAGCAAGAGTGGAGGAGAAGATCCAGTTAAAAACAAACTTTTCAAAGATTACGAAAAGAGAGTAGGCAAAAAACACATAGCAGATAAGGCTAAATCATACGAAAACAAATCAGTCAAGATTGATTTCGATTAAATACCTGCTCCTGAAATATTAACACCTGCCCAGCTACCCCCAACAAAAACACAAAGTGTTCTACCTGATATAGCTAAAGCCCCTGTCGCGGGATTTGCTGTCGTTCCAGCGGTAGAAGAATTTCCTTGCCAAACGGGAAGTTGAAAACCTGTTTCAAATATAAGGGTTCCTGTAACTTTTCTTCTATTAGCATTTAGCATTGATTCATTTACTATTGTTGATCCGCTTAAAATAGCATCACTCAAAACTTCTAAGTTACCAGAAAAAATACCAGAATCATTAAAGCTTGCGGCGGTGTCAAAATAATTTTCGCCAGCCCTAAAAATATGACCTGATGCAAAATTTATAAATAAAGAATGATTTTTATCTGCGGCTAAGATAGGGGATTCCATATCTTTTAATGCAACAGAACCTGTTACATCTGAACCAAAATTTATATTTTTACCCAAAGCTGTGTTATTGTTAGAAAACCCAACAAGATCAATATTCTCTGCATTTAAAAGAAGATTGCTTTTGCCACTAACATCACAGTTGTTTGCTATAATTGCCACATTATGACCATCATCGGCACTGGCTCCTAAATCCGTGTTGGAGCCTTGAAATAAAAGATTGCCGCTTAAAGTTTCAAAATGATTATCACCAGTATTCGCTAAACCAAAAACACTTTTACCGTTTGTTAAAAGGTCTCCAGTAAAAGAAAAATTACCAGTCAGATCTCTAGATAAGTTGGTTTTTACTCCAGTGGGACTTTGAGTAAATCTGATATCACCAGAATCACTAAAAAAAGTGTGCAATTGGATTTGTTCAGGTTGAATTTTGTTAAAAGCCATACTACAATAGATTATCTTTAATAAATTACACGAATTCAATGAAATTTACTCTTTATAAGCCAAACTCTAAAAATACAGGGTGTGCCTTCAGTTTTGATCTAGCTAAAGACAAGAAAGGTAATTCAGTCATGTATGTATCCATGATTCAACAACATAGCTGGAATGATAAGACGAAAAGCGGTTCTTTTAAGGAAAATGCCAAAAATCCTGAAAAATCTGGCACAATCAAATTATCAGCAAATGAAGCTGGAGAAGTGCTTTCTTCATTTAAGACTAGAATCCCTTTTGTCGCTTTCCATAGAAGGAATGATGATACAACCATAATCAAATTTACTCCTTGGGATAAGAAAAGAAAGATTATGGGGAAGGATGGAGATACTTGGCACGAAACTCCTGCATTCGGAGTCAGTGTCACACGAAACTCTTCTATGACTTTTAAACTTCCCTTAGAGGCTGGAGAAACAGAGGTTTTATCAGAACTACTCAAAAAATACATTTTAGAATCTTTTGTTGTGGCAGACGCATATAAATCTCAAACACCCAAAGAAGAGTCTCAAGAAGTCACCTCAGATATTGAAGATTCAGATGTCCCGTTCTAAAAAATTAAAGGTATTAGTTCACTCTAATCACAGCAGGTTGGTAACTGGTTTTGGCAAAAACGCCAAGAATATATTATTAGCCTTGCACAAAGACCCAGACATAGAGGTTGTCGAGGCGGCAAACGGAGTTAAATTTGGAGCGGATTTATTGACCCCGTGGGAATCACATGGGACACACCCGTCTGATCCTAATATTTTACAACAAATACAAGGAGATCAGACCAAAGAGAGGATGGCTCAATATGGTTTTTATACGATAGACAGAATAATTGAAGAAACTAAACCAGACATCTATCTAGGAGTCGAGGATATTTGGGCTTTTACTGATTACCAAAAAAAACCTTGGTGGAATAAAATAAATAAAGTCCTTTGGACAACTTTAGACAGTTTGCCAATTTTAGACCAAGCAATTCAAATGGAACCTCATTGTGACAAGATGTTAGTTTGGGCATCTTTCGCAGAAGAGGAAATGAAAAGGCTTGGACATAAAAAAGTAGAAACAATCCACGGTGCTGTTGACTATAGTAATTTTTTCCCTTTAGAAAACAGAAAAGATATAAGGAAAAGATTTGGAATTGATGACGATTATATCATTGGGTTTGTTTTTAAAAATCAATTAAGAAAATCTGTTCCAAATTTATTACAAGGGTTTAAAACATTTAAAGAGCAAAACCCAGAAGTAAAAGCAAAACTTTTATTACATACTGACTGGAGCGAAGTTGGTCAAGGTTGGGATATACCTAGATATATGAGGGAGATGAACATAGCAAAAGAGGATGTTTTATCTACCTATCTTTGTCATTCTTGCGACTTTTATTTTATATCCCACTATCAAGGCGAAGATAAAAACTGCCCAAAATGCAAACAACAAAAGTGTTTCAAAACAAAAACTAGCAGCAAGGGAGTTAGTGAAGAGCAGTTGAATGAAATTTATAATTGTATGGATGTTTATTGTCACCCATTTACAAGTGGAGGGCAAGAGTTGCCAATACAAGAAGCAAAGGCTGCTGGGTTAATTACATTGGTGACAGAATATTCGTGTGGCACGGATTCTTGTTATGACCACCAAGGAGGGATACCCCTTGCTTGGAATGAATATAGAGAACCCCAAACTCAATTTATAAAATCCTCTACTTGTCCAAACGATATAGCAAGAAAACTAAAACAAGTTTACAGCATGGATGATGTAGACAAGTGGACATTATCTACAAAAGGAACGAAGCACGTTAAAGAAAACTATTCCGTAGAAACTATAACAAAAAAACTAAAGGAAACTTTTTTAAAACTTAAAAAACCAACCCCTAATAAAGAAAATAAAGAAAATGAATCAAAGCAGATAAACATAGAAGACTTGTTGGACAAAGAGGCTAAAGACAGAATACTTTTAGTTATGCCCGAGTCTGCTGGCGATGTTTTTATGACTACATCTTTGTTGCCATCAATCAAAAAAGCTTATCCAGACAAAGATATTTATTTTTCTACAAAAAAAGAATATTACCCAATTCTAGAAGCAAACCCATACATTTACAAGGTATTGGAATATTCTCCTCAAATGGAAAATTTACCCTTAATGGAGGGAAGATTAGATCACAAAGGATATTTTGAAATATGTTTTTTGCCCCATATAGGAACCCAGAGACACCTAGACTACCTTCATCAAGGTGATTCGGATGTGATTATGTTTGATCTACATTCAGAAAACTACAATAAAGAGTATGCACCTAATTGAAAGATACGCCCTATCGACTGGTCTTAAAATAGACAACCCCGTTATCGCTGAACAATTTTTTCCAACAGCATGTAAAAACTATGTTTGTATACATGCCTCTGCTAAGGATAATTTAAGAGACTATGATTACTGGTCTGAAGTGAAGCAGCTTATTGATCCTCACTTTAAGCATTTGAACTTAAAAACCGTTCAAATAGGCTTAGAGAAAGACCCAAGTTTAAATTGTGATATTGATTTAAGGGGACAAACAAATATGAGACAAATGGCATATTTAGTTAAAAATTGCGATCTCTTTATTGGGGTGGACTCTTTTCCCGCACATCTGGCTGGTTTCTTTAACAGGAAAATGGTTTCTATTTATTCTAACTCTTTTGCAGCATGTGTTAAACCTTATTGGGGACAACGCTCAAATCAAAAAATTATTGAAACAGAAAGACCAAATGGTGAAAAGCCTTCATTTTCTTTCAACGAAAACCCAAAAACTGTAAACAGAATAAAACCAGAGAAAATAGCTAATTCTGCCTTAGAACTATTAGGCTTACCTAAGTTAAAATATAAAACATTATTTATGGGTTCAAATTACAAGCAAGTCTGTGCAGAAGTAATACCAACAAAACATTCTAGTGTTGTCGGAAATAATATTACAGTTAGAATGGATCTTAACCATGATGAAGAAATTCTAAAAGGCATAATACAAAGGAATGAAGTCGAGGTCATTTTAACAAAGCCAATAAAGGAAGATTTTTTATCTTCTGGGAGAATTAAAAAAATTGTTTATAAAAGCGAAGATTTTGATGAAGACTTAATTAAAAAGATTAAAAATTATGCAATTCCACTTTCTTTAATTTGCACAAAAAAAGAAAACATAAAACATTTAAGGGCTAAATTTTTTGAAAGTTTAATAAATCAATGCCTTGAAAAAGACATAATTAAACAAAACAAAGAGAGGTTCAAACACAATTTAAATAAATTAAAAATAAAAAGCACAAAAAAAATTATTTGTGGAGATCATATTTACGAAAGTTTATATGAATTTAATAATAAGAAAAACGAAGATGATTTTTTTCTTGACCTAGATTGGTTGTTTGTTTATACTGAAGGAGATGAGTGAGAAAAAGATCTACGGACCAGATATCTACAAGCGTAACGAGCATGGACTGCTTGAAAATGTAGACTATAAATTTAACGAGGACGGCTCTGTCAACTGGAGAGCCATGATCAAGGAAGAATTTCTCTATCCTAACAAGGATTGGTTTGCCTCAAGAAAAAAAGACGTTCCAAGTTCTGTAGAGGGTCTTTCTGATAAGCAGCTTCTTATCATGCTGGGAGGTATTAAGGAACTCGCCAAAATGCGCGGATACCACAAGGTCGCCTTCAAAACAGAGAATATCTCAGAAGGACATGTCACTGCTAAATGCACTATAGAGTGGATTAATAACTATGAATCTGCGGCTTGTGGGGTTTCTTACTCTGATGTAGCTAATGCAACTCTAGCAAATACAGACGCTTTTTGTGCTAAATTCCTAGAAACAATCGCCTGTAATCGTGCTTTTGTCCGTTGTGTGCGTAATTATCTCAATATCCACATTGTAGGTGCAGATGAGATTGACAAGTCAAAAGGAGCTAATAATTCCAATACGGTTGAGTATGATGCCTCTAGCGACTCCGCTATGTTGCCTTTAACGCCAGCAGGAACGCTCCAGAAGGCTTTGGACGAGGATAATGGGGTAAAGTCCTTTGATGACTTCAAGTCGCTTCTGAGGACGTTCTGGAAGGAAGAAATCTACAAGAACGAGGAAGCGGCAAATTGGAAGTCTTATGACGATATTCCAGCCAAAGAATGCAGAAAGCTCATTGCGATCTGCAAAAAATCATAATCCAAAGAAATTTCTTTGGCTTGCATTTAGCTGAGAGGTTAAAGGATTGGTTTTACCTACATCTATGCCTCTATTTATCAACAATTGATTATCTTTTGGGATAAGCTTTATTGTTGATTCATTAATTGTCGTAGTAATACCTTGAGGTCCGACATTTATGCTTAAAGAACTCATTGTCGGGCTAAAAGAAGGAACATGCAATCCATAAAGAGTTCTTGAGGAAGAACTCGGAGACTCTGATTGACCATTATAAGTTCCTCTCATTTTCTGTAGTGCCTTCATCTCTATTGTAGACCCAGAAGCCGAAGATATACTAAGTTGATTTGTGATATCATGCGAAGGAGACTGAACATTAAAAAACTTAAGATCATATCTATCACTTAAATCTGCCATCTTCTGATTGCCTTCAGAGCTTGAAGCAAGAGCATTATCTTCTGCCTCTGCTCCCTCCTCATCATCATCTAGCAACCTAGTTTTACTTCTTACATAGTTACAAGAAATTGTCTTTTTATTATCGACAGTGCTTAAAAAGTTTTTTACAGATTGAACAACTAAACCTTTAAGATAATCCGTAAGGAAAGTTTTTCTAAAGACCTTACTAGGACCACCCATAAAAAGCTCTCCTTTTTTGGTAGCTGGGTTGTCAATAAATTCAATCTGGTTTTGAAGACCTTCAAAATCTAAAGCATCATCATCTTTAAATTTCTCTCTATCTTTTAGGTTTCTTATCGCTACAAAGTGAAATGGGAAAATAGTTTTAGCTTCTCCGTTTGTTCTATCTGCCAAATCTCCTATTGTCGGATTTCTAATATTTAAAAGTTCTAAAAAATCATTAAGATCACTTAATTCTGGTATCTCAGAAACTCTAACAGTATTTTTAAATGGCCCAGCTATGGTGACGTTATTATTATTTTGCCACTCAACTCTGTCTGCTCTATATTGACTATAACCATTACTTACAAAAAACCCTCCACAAATAGCATAAAAGGCTTTAAGAAAATCGTAAAGTTTTGTTGTAGAAGGTCTGGTCATAGGTATAAAGTTGGAGTCACCCGCTGCCGCTGGAGGACCAGCAAAAATGCCTTTAGCCAATCTATAATATATAAACTTATCCGTAATTCGATCTAACGCGGCTCCCCCAGCGCCTCTTAATTTAGTGTCTCTATTTTGTTTGGCGATATCTACATTAGGATATATAGATTCTAAATTAGGATTACCTATTGCGGTGTGGCCAAACTTGACCATCTTTTCATATCTAGGCTCTTCTTTATAAAGCTTACTTATGTCCAACTTCTTTTTAAAAAGTTGCTCAGATATAGACCGCCCAACCCCGACTTTTGGGCTTCTATTCATATATGTTAAAAAGAAAGTAAATTTATCAAATGTATCTGCATCGGTCCTCTGATTAAAAAGAGCAAAAAAAGCTCCCAGTGTTTCTGTATCAAGAAATATCCCAGCCAACCTTTCCATAAAAATTCTTTTAAAGAACATTCTCCTATTCCTACCGCCAGTAGGAGGAGATCCCCTATCTCTTTCTTTTGGTTTTTCTGAAGACCCTTGATATATATTAACAATTTTGGTTGATGTTGCAGACGTAGTAAATGAAGCATTAATTATATTCTCGTCTGACGAGTTTGTGAAATCTGTTAGAGTAATAGTGCTAGCTTGTTCAGTGCTAACGAATTTTACATTTCCACTTTCTGGGTCAACAAACCAAAAATATCCAAAGTAAGAACCTATAGAACTAAGAATTCCATCTATAGTCCCGCTATCTTCAAACAAAACTTTATCAGAATCAACCAACCCCTCTACAATAATTCCTATTTGATTTAAAGCAGCTTTAAGCTCATTTACAGTATATCCATACTGCAAATCATACTGAGACAAATCAGGAGAGGCTTTGTATTTAAAAGAAGGAATATGATCGTTTATACAAAGTTCATCTACTAAATCTTTACCTTGATAAACTAGTGTGCATTTCGTCCCATCATACATTGTTCCAGCCTCAGTATTATATATACTACCCAATAATATTGTGGAGCCGTCAACAACGGCTCCTGATTTTTTGTAAGACCTTAATGGGCTTCCTGCGACCTCTGTAAAATAAGGAACTGGCCCTTCAAAGTTTGCTGACTCTGGACCACAATCTTTACCTCTAACTAAAACAACATAAGACTTAAGAAGTAATGATGTTTTATCAACATACTTGCGACTTTTATTTTTCTTAGTTGGATCTGCTGCGATTGTTTCTGTGGTGCAAACAAAATTTTTAAGCATGGAAGCTACTTTTTCATTAGAAAAAGAACTTACCTCACCGAGCCTACCAATTACAATACCTAGTCCGTTTGACCCATCTAAGTTTTTAGAGTCTAGCACGGTATTAACATTAGCAGTATGACCGCCAGAGCCATTGCTATAACTAATATCTATCTTTTCTATTGATTCCTTCATAATTGCATAGAAGATCCTGATAAAGCTTCATAAAACCCTCCACTTACGGTTGCATCAAACCCTGTCTTTATAAGATTTACACCCGTATATAGTTCAAGATAGTTATTTTTAGGTTGTAAGATTCCATTAACATAAAAATTAGTTCTCTTTTCTAAGAAATCTACGCCAAATACTGGCTCAGAATATCTTCCTGTAAACTGTGCAGTTTTAGTTCTTTTTCTATGTGCAGTTAATCTAAAATTATCTTTATTGTTTTCTGTTATAATCCCTTGATCTGACCCTATACCGAAATTTGGGTAAAAATCATAAGGTTGTGTTCCTCCCACCATCATAGCAAACCCAACTCCATGTCCAGAATATGTCTTTTGCCCATTTATAAAATAGTCATAATCAGTAAATATACCGTTTTGAAGATATTGGTGATTTATCCCAGTTTTAAGATTTTCTCCGCTATCACTTGTCCCCGCAAAAATTCCCCCAGTTATAACATCATATATAACTTCAGATTCAGCATTAACAGGAACTGAAGAATCAAAATTCAACTCGTTTACATCAAAAGTATTAGCCTCGCTACCTTTAGTAAAAAAATCTCCAGTATATATTTGATATACAAATTCATTAAGAGTCTCTTGAAGAAAAGGTATCTCTTGAAGCAAGCTTTGACCGTTTAAAGATAAATCCAATTCTTTCTGTCCAGTGCTAATCGACCTATCATAATAAAACCTCGAAAAAGACCCAACAGCCTCATTATTAAATAATTTAAAAGTATCAGTTCCAAGCTTCTCCGAAGAACATCCAGAAACTGAAAAGTGACCTGTGCTTAATACAAAATCGTAAATCATTTTCTTACCCCCATATAGTATATATAATTTTTCTTAAGCAAGTCAGACGGCAACGACATATCAATCCCAGAGCTTGGGACGGCTGGCCTATCTACGACAGTTTGAAATAGAGGCTGTTGAACAACTCCGCTTACATCAGATAATGTGCCTGTTAAACTATTAACACCCTTAAGCGTAACTCCCACGGTAGCCGCTCCAGAAAAACCGCTTCTCTCTATGAATTTTGCAACATTTCCTTCAACCTCTCTCAATCCCAAAGTTGCAAAAGCCCCTTCTCCAGTAGGCATATATTGATAACCAGAATCAGGATGAAGAAAGCCAATCTGTTCCTTGTTAAAGGTTGTAATTCCACTCAACGAATATGTCTGATACTGAAAATATAACTCACCCTCTTCTATGGTTAAGTTTCCATCAGCAACCAGTTGTCCAGTATACATATCTGTTCCAGTGGAAACACTAAAAGTTCCAGTGCTATCGTATTCATAACCAGTTATACCAGTCATGTATGTAGTTGTCTGATTATATCCAGTTACTATCTTTTTAAATGTTGTTGTTCCATCATCCTTGAAATAAGTCCCCAATAAACCACTACCCAAATTTAGCCCTACACTGGGTGGCATATATCCAGAATAGAGAACGAAAGAATTTAATCTTATCCCAGTTGCGTTTCTATATTCTCCAGATGGCTCTTCTGGCTTGTAATATTGGGGAGATCCTCCTAAATAAAAATTTTCTGAATTTTTTGAAATGTAGTTTGTTTGTATGAAAAAATCCTCAGTTTCAATATTATTGTTTGTATAATCAAACCTAGATATTGAGACAGCATTTTGACCTATAGAAAAACCAACTAAATTTCTTTTTGATAATTCTATTGAATTAGCTGTATATATGAAATCTCCTCTACCATCAAAGCCTTGATAAAAAAGTTTACCTCTAGAATTAACTCCAAAATTATAACCCTTAGCACCTGTTATCTCTACGCCTCCAACTGTTGTGGATATTTTATCGAAAGCTCCGAACAATACAGAGTCTGAAACTTTCTCGTCAAACTGAAAATCAATCAAACTAGAAAGATTCGAAAAATCAATTGAATGACTAGCCCCACTTGATGTGACTTTAATATTAGACTTTTCTAAATTAAAATTATTATCAGCTAATATAGTTCCCGTTAAATATAGTTTTGCATTGTCGGCACTGTCAGATGTCATCGTCACAATACCGCTATAAAGACCTGTATCAATTGACGGATCATCGTTTTCGAAAACAGCATAATTCAAAGTAGCGTCATCACCTTCTTCTTCTATGTTTCCGATATGCCTACCACTCATTCCAGAGAATTCATAATGAATCAAGAGTCCCTTGTTGTTACCAATGGTCTCATTCAAAGTATATCTTAATCCTGATTGGCTCATTTTAGTAAAATCTTGCTATATTATAAGAAATAGTTACATCATCTAAACTACTACTTTCAGATATTGGATAAACTCCAGTGACATACCCAGAGGTCACCTCAATTAATTTTTGTAAATCTCCCGTATCAGCTTCGCACGATGCTGAAACACTATATTCTCCAGCCCTTCTGTTTATTAAATTTTGTTTGGCAAAACCTCCCAAGCTCGGAACAATCCCGCTCAACTGGATTGGCCTTTTATCGCTAATATTTATTTGTAATCCTGAAAGTGTCCCAGAGGCTAAATCAGGTCTATTATCAAATTCTAGATTATAAGTAATAGAACTTTTCTCTGGGTCTTTTGTTATCTGTTTCGACAAAGGTTCAGGATTAATAAAATTGCCGCTAATATGATAACCAGTAGCATCACCAGTAAAATCTTGAAGTGCCTCTACCGCTAAATTTAGAAAACCAGAATTATTAAGCAATCCACTATAAGATTTTTCTACTAATTGAAATCTTTCCCCTGTAGCAGCGTCCCCACTAACAAAAGCTATGTCTGGTCCTTTATAAAGAAACTCTCCTTCGATGCCCACTTTCACAAGTGAGTCATCTTTGCTTGCCGCAACCGTTGCTGACCTTGTGTGCAAAACATTACCAGAGTAGTCAAGATTTTCCTGATCTGTGAAAGTGTATGCAAAGTCAATTTTATTTTGGCCAGTATCTATATTGTAGCTAACTGTAGACGGCCCCTTGCCTATAAAGGTATATAATCCACTTTCATATTCAGATGTGCAATTTGCCACTGCATTCATGGCAAGTTCAATTGCTTTATTGGAATCAATGACCCCTGTGTTTAACATTTTGTCAGAAAAATCATCAAAATCTGCTCCATCTCCTGTGTTGAATGATCCCTGAACTGATGCGCTCAAGCTAACATTCAACCCTCCTTCTTTATCAAAATTAATTTTAGAAGATGATGTAAATACTCCACTTTTAGATATCCCAGTAACAAGATCATTGTCTGTTGTGTTGTATTTATATACTTCATTTATTCCGTAAGTGTTAGAGCTTCTATTAACATCCTCTGTCCTAGACATTAAGAATGCAGAAACAGGTGCTCCAGTTTGAAAAAGGCTTAAGTCCTTACATCCAGTAGCCCTGCCACTGACAAACTTTCTAGCATTAAGAAGAGGTGGATCGCTATCCACTTTTACCCCTTGAGCAGAAACAGAATGGCTTACTTCGGTAATTCTGCCGTCTTGCTCAGAATAGATCCAAGTATCTTTAGGATTAATAATTCCGAAAAATTCTGAAAAAGTCTCTTCAGAATAAGAAGAAAAAGAAACAGAATAAGGTAATATTGTTGTAAGATCAGAAGTATCAAAATTTATTGATTCTGGCTTGGCAGAAGTGAACTGCTTGTTGGCTTCATTATTAGTTATAGTTAAAGTTTGGAATTCAGACAGCATCCCGCTTATCATCCTCATTTTTTGCAAATGCAAACCACTGAGATTTTCTCCTGTTAAATTACCAACAATTTCAATATTATGTTTTATGTGGTCAACTTCCCCTTGAATATAAATTGGCTCAACCCCCTCTGCTACAAGAGGAGTAGGATAAGGAAACGTGTATGTTCCGTATGTAATTGATTCAGCCATTATTCTTTGAAAAATAAATATTGTATTGATCTACTAGCACTTCCTTGCCCTAAGTTTAAATTCACCGTGTCATCAATTATATGAATAACATCCTCATCAACCAACTCATTCATTTCTGTTGTTTTAGCGTCTGATTCTATAACATTTTTTACATGATAAATACCCATGCTTTGACTCGCTATAGCTTCCGCTGTGACTGTTGCTTGACCTAATGTCTTTTTGTCATTAGCAACAACTTGATCCTCTAAACTCATTAAATCTAAAAACTTGTAAATTCTGTCTATTTGATGAGTCTTTTTTAATGTTTTTTTAAATTTTAATAATCCATCCTGAGAGTCTTTATAAGATAAATCGGTCGTAAAAACTATATTTTCACTTATCGCTCCTTCAGACTTTCTAAAATTAGTGGACCTGCTTTTTTCAACAATATCCTCTAAGGGATGAAAAAGCCTTTGTATTCTAATTGGATTTGAAGTTTGACTAGCAACCCAAGAAGCTTTTGTATTGGTGAATTTTTGCCTATTATCCTTTCCCTCACTTTTATAGCTTATTGAAAGAGAGTATTCTGTAAATCTTCCATTTTTTGATTCACTACCCGAATAAGAAATAATATTCTCTCCAGATTTTTTGGGATCGGTGCTATAACTCAGTGTTAACGTAGCACTTTGACCATCTTGCTTTAGACCTTTTTCTATTGAAAAAGGGGTTCCAAATTCGCCTTGCTCTTTTGCCTTAAACTCGTCTACTAGGTCAATAATCGCTGAATTTAAAACATTTTCAGAGTCCCTTCTCAATGAAGTTAAATCCATGCTTATAACCTTTTCCTTAAACCCATCTTCACCTATTGAAATAGACTGTGTTTCCCTCCTGCTAATATGTTTAGCCTGATCTACATATGAGGAATTTAACTTTTCCGTTAAAGATACAGACAACCCTATAAGGTCATATTCTTCTGTAATTTCACCCCGAAACCCCTTATCTATTTTTGCGTTTTCAGATATCCCATCTTCTTGATAACCTAAAGATGGTCTACATAAGAAATAAAAATTAGTTAAAAATGTTCTAGCATCATCAAAGAATTGGCTTCCAGCATCTTGCTTATAAGTCAATGATACTTTTCTGTCTGAACTGTAATCAGAACCATTTCTTGAAAAGTTATAACTCTCTTCAAATGATTCAATTAAATGAGGGTTAGGCGCTAACCTAGCAAACTTGTCGGTTGAATAATCATCAAGTCTTCTTGATTCTTGGATAACTATTGAGACAGTTTCAGAACCAACCAAAGACCCTTCTGCGAAGTCAAAAGATTGAATCCTGCCTTTTAAATATTCATCTGCCCCTATTCTGGCTACTATGTTGGGCCTAGCATAAGCACTCTCAATAGCATCTCTACCTTGTTGCAAAACAGTGTCATTTTGCTCAAAATTTATATCAGAAATATCAATTTGATATGTGCCTATAACTTCATAGCCAAATAATTCGTCGCTGTCCAAATAGCTATAACTTACTTGGACAGAAGACTCTATAACATTATTGACTATAAGTGATGCCACTGTTCTGATTATGGGTTAGCTGCCTCCTTGCGCTTCTATTGATGCCACCTTTCCTGATAGCTCTTTGACTGTTCCCTTTAAAGCTTTTAGTTCTCCTCTTTTTTCCTCAAAGAATGCCTCCGCTTCACTAATAAATTTATTAGCAGATTTTGACATATCTATATTTTTGTTAGCAAAATCTTTTAAGCCTTTTAGCGTCCCAGCAGCACTATTTAGTTCTGTTTTTAAACCTGCAAGCACATTAGCGAATCCTTTTGTCGCTGGGTTTTCTCTGAAATTCTTCCACATTTCCTTAGTAATGTTATATTCTTGCTGTAAGTTATTTTGTGCGTCTATTAATTTTTTGGCTGAAGTGCTCATAACAGCACCACTACCTTCCCTATCCGCTTCCCGCATTGTCTTCATCATCGTTTTCCCTCCCTCTGTTTTAGCGGTGCTATATGCATCCTCAATTGCCGCCCTTGCTGCTGCGAGCGCGGCTACAGCTTCGTCCCTGTCCATGTTCTGAGTCTTAAGATATGCCAGTATAGCAGTATCTGTCTCTGTTTTCGTCCCCTGCTTATCAAAGTAAGAAATCAAGTTACCTAGATCTCTAGTCTCTCCTTCTGTCCTGCCGCCTCCTTTAACTACTAAGTCTCCAATTTGTTTAGCATCTCTAAACATCCGATCATAATCTCTGCCGCCCCTCTTAACAATATCATCAATTCTATTAGCTTCTGCTGTAGCGACCCTCTTTCTTTCTGCATCAATCTCCCTTTGATTATCTTTCATCAAATCACCCACAGTGGTCATTTTGTTAAGGAAGCTTTGACCCGCTTTCATAGCGGCAGCTTTAAAGGCTTGGCCAGATTCTGCTACATTCCTTTTTAGTTCTTCTGGATCTCCTTCTACTAAACCTTGCTTTTGCATCTGTTGTTGATGCTTCGCTGCTGATGATTGTTGTCTTAAAAAGTTAACTTCAGCCATCATTGCATTTTGCTCAGAAGCTAATCTTGATGCACCAGCAAATTTATCAAACTTACTCGTCACCAGCCCTGCCTGTAAGTTAGCTCTTTCTGATTGAGTCTTTAAATCTGGCCCCATGTTTCCTGCTTTTCTCATTTGGCCAAGAACCGCTTTATCGAATGATGGTAATTGCCTCAGTGCCTTTGCGTAAGCATTTGTTGCTGACGATAATTCCTCTCTTGCAGCTTTTAGCTCTGCCTCATGAGCTTCTTGATCCTCAATATGGTCAAAAGTCATTCCCGCTGCTTTTTTCGAGGCTGCTATAAATCTATCCATAGCATCTGCTCTTTCATCGGCAGTTGACTTTTCGTCTTGATTTATCTTTGTAAGAGCCTCCATAGATGCTGAATACTCAGTCATTATGGCAGTAGTATCCAGTCCTTGACTGGCCATTTCTGATAAGTTTTTCTGAACCCTACTGGCGAATTTTTCTTGACCACCCTCGCCGCCAAATCCAAGTTTTTTATTTCTAAAATCTGCTTTTTGAGATTTTATAACCTCTTCTGGAGTAGGGGCTTCGCCCTGAGCAGCTTCAGCTATTTTTTCCGCTCCTGCTCTACCTCCCATATAGCCAACTACACCTCCAACTATACCTCCAATTACTCCACCTATAGCGGTGCCAACCACTGGCACAACGCTTCCTATTGCCGCTCCCCCCATCGCTCCAAGCTTCATTCCTCCTAAGCCCCCAGCAATACCTCCTGCTACGCCACTAACTCCAGTTGTTTTCTCCCTTTTTGATAATGTCTCGTCCCCTAAAATACTCGCAATCTCAAAACCTCCTAAAGCAACTCCAGCAACTCCTCCTGCTCTACCCGCAAATTTACCCACTTTACTGATTCTGTTGGCTTTAGCTAATTTAGCATCAGCCGATTTAGTGATCTGGTCTGCCCTTCTTCGGGCGCGTTTCCCCGACATTCCAGCATCCATACCCTTCTTTATCTCACTCCGCTTAAGGGCATCTATGTTCTTGTGACCCCTTAACGGATCACGGGCGGTCCTAAAATTTCCAATCTTGTCAGAAACCTTTTTACCAACAGAAGTCCCTGCTATTTTTCTACCACCAGCCCTAGCACCACCAGCAATACCTCTACCAATACCCTTCGCCGCCCCTCCAAGCAACCTGCCACCTATTCCTCCAGTTATCATGTTTAATGCTGACATTGCCATTAAAGCAGTCATTGCTTTATTAGCAGCCTCTGCGACACCTTCTAAACCAGAGCCAGCAGCTTCTTGTGCCGCAACAGCAGCATGTAATGCTGATATCTCTGCATCTTTTTGTGCAAAACTTTTATCACTAGCTATTATTTCCTGTATTTTAGCTTCAGCATTAGCTGCTGAAGCACTTCCAGCTTGATCAACACTTGATGTAAATGTGCTTAGAGCCATTTGCAGCGCACCAAAAGCCATCATTATACCAAGGCCACCCTCCATAGCACCTCCTGCGCCTCCAGCGCCCTTGGCAAACTTAGGCATATAACCTCCAGCAAAACTCTTCTTTCTTCTACCTTTAGGGCGTTTGCCCATTGTATACGCCCCTTGGTTTATTAACTTTTTAGCAAAACTAGCTTCAGCACCTCCAAAATGACTTTGTTTATAATCATATGTGGCCATTGATGCTTTTGTGGCCTTTATACCAAAAAGAGTATCTATCGCCGTTCTCTTTCTGCCTTTAACACCCTTAACATCAAAATCACCGCCCTCTTTACTCCTTGCGGGACTAATATCCAAAGCCGCATTAACGGAAGCTTCAAAAGCTGCTCCCACTATAGCCGCAAGCGCCCCTGCTCCACCGCCTTGCGCTCTCATTCCCTTTTCTATAACTTTTGCAGAAGGTTTTCCTAAGACGGGTTTAAGAAGACCAGCAAACTTAGCCGCTTCTGTTGTTACACTTTTTGTTATATTTTTTTCTAGTTTTTCGTCTTGAGGGTCAGCAGCTTGATCAACCGCTTTTGGGACTTTTGGCCCCTCCACGGGCAACCCTTGGTCATATTCATAACCCACTGTCTTTCCTTTAACTTTAGTTCTTCCAAACGCCCCCTTTGGTATGCCTTGACTTAAACCAATTTGAGGAACAAGCATGGTAGCAGGTCCAACACTTGTTGATCTAGGCCGAACAAGGAAAATGTCCTCCATGTCCTCTCCCTTCCTTTGTTTCCTTAACGCTGCCGCTCTTCTGTCCCTATCTTGTATGGACATTCCTGTTTGGCTTGCTCTATTCCTTCTATTAAAAGCAAGAGCGCCGAACCTGCTGGTAAATGCCGCCCTATCCATGCTACGGAAAGCTGCCGCTTCTTTCGCTCCACTAGCATATCTAGGCATGTTGCCACCAGCATACATTGGAATAACCGCAGAGTTCCCTCCAGCAAAATTAGGAATCTCAACTTCATGATTGTTCATCACGAATCTTTGACCTCCTATTCTCCCTTTACCAAAATGAGCTTGAACCCCAGCAGGAGCACCTAACGCCCTAGCCATCGCCTCTTCTTCCATGAAGCCTGTAGCAAAGTTCCCTCTTCCCCTTCTCCCAAGAAATCTACCAGAATCTTGGCTAAATCCTCCAACTCCCGCAGATGCGGCAGTAACTGCCAATTGCCTTCTTAGTTGAGCTTGCTGTTGTAAAAGAGCATTTTCTCTCTGAATGGCAGATATAATAGCTTGTTCTTTTTGGCTCTGAGTAGCCGTAGTGCTTGCTATTATATTTCTTAAATTTTGATCTTTCTGAAGAAGACCCACTATGCCAACTTCAATCTGCTTTATTCTTTCGGCCTGAGTTCCCATTGTGAACAAAGCCTTCATTCCTTCAGCAGCAAACTTAGCGACTAACTTAAAAATCTTAACAAACGCGGCTGTAAATATAACAACTGCTGGCCCACTTAAAAACGAACCTATTGTTTTAAATAAACCTTTTACAAAAACATTGCCTTTTTCTGGGTCAAGGGCGTTATCTAAAAATGTCGTTACTTTTGTAGTGATACCTATCAACCCCTCTAACAATGGTCCCAGAGTAATAGAACCTACTCTTTCTGCTAAACTTGTTAAACCTTGAACTAAGGCATTAATTTGTGATGCTATAGTTTCATTTAGAGCGGCGTTTTTCTGGAAAGCTTCGTTTGTCGCACTTGCAGCAGTAGTTGCAGCTTGTTGGAAAATAGAAGTATTTGAACCTAAATCTTTTAACGCAGCACTAACTACGTTTATTTGGAAAACTCCACCCGCTAATTCTTTAATTTGAGAAACAACAGTCGGATCAGATATTCCCTCTATAGCCTTGGATAGCGCGTTTAGTTTTTGGACACCACTCATTGTGGCATCAATTTGGACACCTAATGCTTTAAGTTCCTCAATAGTTGTCCCTCTTTGAAGTCTTGTAAAAATTGATTTAAATGCGTTACCTATAACAGCACCACCCCTTGACGTTCTTTGTTCTACGGCTGTTATCAATCCCAATAATTCATTAAAGCTGACTCCAGCATCCTCTGCGGTCGAACCTGCCCTTTGGAAAGCCGCTGCCAAATCATCTGTTGACACAGCGAAAGCTGTATCGACGGCAACCATCTTGTTGACAATTTGAGTGTGGCTAAGACCAGCAGAAGTAAAACCGTTAATAGCGGCAGTAAGGGCTTTTACAGATTTCTCTGCATCCATTCCAGAGATTCTTGTAAGTATAAGAGCCGACTTAAGTCTAGCAGCAGTTTCTTCTGCGCTTAAACCCTGCCTAGCCAATTCAGCAGCGCCCTCCGCTACGACATCAAAAGACTGACCCGTCTCTTTTGCTACTTTAAAAATAGAATTTCTAAACCTATTGAAAGTGACATCTGTAGCCTGAAATATTGAATTGATTTCAGCCAACCTTTTTTGAACCTCGACAGTTGTAGAAACAAGTTTTTTAAATGATTGAGTTACTCCATTAATAACTACAGTAGTCGCTCCAAACGCAAAGACACGCGCAGTAGAAGCATCCAGAGATTTTTGAAACTCTGAAGCTTGGCCTGTAATCCTACCTAAAGCCTGTTGAATTTGCTTCGTAGAAGCATTTAAGCTAGCAGGATTAAGGCTTACATTTAAGGAAGCATTTAAACTTGTCGGCATATAGTGTAAATTACACCTATCAGCTTAAAAAGTCCTCTGCTTTAAGCTCTCCCCCTCTAGCAGCCACCTTTCTCTTTAAATCGCCAACCCCATGTGAAACCTTTGATTCTTTCTCTTCTTTTTCCTCATACTCCAGTATTTTTATAGGGTCATCTGATATTTCATCTGGAATTGATACGTTTTTAATTTTATTAAATAACGTATTAGTTAAAGCCAAAAGGTTTTTTTGGAAAACAGTTAAGTCTGTGAATTTTGACCCAAATAACTGTAATGGATTTCTGTGTTGTGCGGCAAAAGTATCGAAAAACCCTCCATGATATGAAGCTCCTAAAATACGTTCTCTTTGATTAAGCTCCGCAAATCTGTTAAATAAAGTAGCGGTAATCCCTGTTGGTTCATCATCTCCAAGTCTTTTCTTGAATTTTTTATCATAAAAAATACAAGAACTTACCATTCTTTGTATTTTCTTTACTTCAGCTAGACTTTCGGCGCTGTAAGAAACAATTCCATTTCTTTTCTTTTGTAACTTAGAAAGCTGTTCGCGCTCACCTTCAATTTGAGCGTTGAAAACCTCTCTTTGTTTTGGGTCTTGTATTTTAGACATGGCAGTTGTGGATTTCTTAATTGTCCATTTCAGAGAAGATATCTTGTCTTCTTCTTGCTTAGACCAACCGCCTGTTTCTATAGCTTTTTCTATAAGCTTGCTTTCTTTTTGAATGCCGTTTTTTATAGAATCTTTTATATCTAGTCTTTGCTGTTCTTCTAGCTCTAGAATTTCTATAAATAAAAAATGCTTAAAAAAGTAATCTTTGCCCGAGCAAGACAAGATGCTGTATCCTCTTAAGATGTCTAATAGGTCTTTAGAGTATTCTTTTTCATTTGTCTTCATCGGATTCTACTTCATCCTGAAAAAGCTCATCTAATGATTTTTGAATACTCTTTTGATCATTGCCAAGATTGTTATACCAGACACTAGAAACCCTAACCAAAGTATCAAAAGCAGCCTCAAAAAGATTTTTACATTTCAAGAAATTAACATCATCCAAATCTTCATACTTTATAGCATTGGGATCTTCCTCATCTTCTTGCAAGGCTATTAAAAGCTTTCTTTTCTGATCGTAGTTCTCTCCAACGAAAATAGGAAAAAGCTCAGAATGGTCCTTTCCTTCAATTTTATCTTCATAGTAAGAGAAATTTAAAACAAGCCATTCAATAAGTTTTTGCTCTGCTTTTGCGTCTGCGGTTTGACCAAACTGATCTCTTACAGCAATTTCATATTCGTAAATTACCTTCTTTGTCTCCGCAAATTTATTTTCTGCGTTTTTTAATTCTTCTTTTTGCTCTTCATTTAAGTTTTCTGCACCCTTGAAAAAAGAGACAACCCTAGCGGCTTCAATGTTTTCCATGATAATCTCACTCATGGTTTCGTTTGTCTTCTTTGAATTCATGCCACCAATGTCGCCCATTTTTTTAGCCAACATAGCCTTAGTCAAAAACCCAGCATTAATATACTCATTGAATTTTTGTCCATAAAAGAAGTCTGCATCTTCTTTTTGAGCTACTGTAGGTTTTACAAAAACAACCCTATTTTTAAGGGTTTTTGTGACTTTTTTTGTAGTCTCAACAGTTCCGTCTTTTGTCTTTTTGACAGTAGGAACTTCTTTTTGAATCTTTCTCTTAACGTCAAATGAATATAGTTCTTTCATCTACAATATTATATGTATTTAAAAAATAAATTCAACTTATTGTGCCACTGACATCAATAGAAACCGTAGAGGATTCATTAGATAATTTATCAAAAACCACTGAATTTATTAACTTGCTACCACCAACTCCTACAGTGTCATAGTTGTTTTGAACTAAAACATCATTGTAATAGTGGGAATAGGTTTCATTAGCAGAATCAAAATATACTTTTACATTAAAAGGCACTCCACTCTGGTATCCACCAAAAAAATGCCCACTATGATCAAAAAGATAACCCTCATAACCTGAAAGGGAAACCCTAGTTATATCTGAAGCCCCTGTTTCCATTAAATGAAAAGCAAACCCACTGCCTGTCGGGTCATGAATTTCAAAATTTAAATCATAAAAAGAATTTTTATAATTAGGTAAATCTCCAGTAGTCTTCATTGTATGATTGGGAAGTAATAAGAAAAGTTAATTGTTGTATTATCATCTAAAGCAGTTGATTCTTCAACACTTTCTAAGCAACACCCACTTGTGGTTAAATGAAATAATGAATCATTAGAGTCGTCTTTTAAATCAATTTTAATTATACCACTATCACAAATAGTTTCAGATAAATCTAACCCTGTCACTAGGTTTTTTATCATAGAAAAACTTAGAGACCCTCTTGCTGGTAGCTCTGGATAACGAAAGGAAGCATGTCTATTGCCTAGCCTTTTTACTGCTCTTCTAGACATATCGACAGATATATCAAAACTTTGTATATTTAACGCACTAGTGTTTACAGCCTCTTTCCCATTATCTGTTTCAGTGGTTGTTATTTCTATGTTTCTTGGCAAGAAAAAACCTCCAAAATTATCTGTTCTTTGCTCAGACATTGAAATAGCTCCCGCAGATGTGAAAGTTGCTCCATCTCCCTCATAAGATGTGCTGCCCTCAACAAGAGACCCTACACTTCCATTTATTGAATAACTGGTCATTGACGCACCAGTTATTGTCGTAACTCCAACCAAATCTTTTATCTGAAAATCAAATTTACCAGTTGACAGAAAACCCTCTTCTTTTTTTTGTGGATTGTAAATAGGATCAACCCCAGTAGCACCCGTTGTTAAAAACATACCTATGCTTACAGAACTAGTTTGATTTGATTTTATAATCCTTTCTGTTGTGTGATATGTCCCTAATCTAGCTATATCTTCAACTTCTTTTGAAGAACTAATAGACAAAGAATTTATCGCAGGAACACCTGTCCCATTAATAAATAATTGAGTATCGCTAGAGTGTATTCTCTCTGCCATACTTTATTTTACACAAAAAAGCCCCGCATCTCTGCGAGGCTTTTCTGTATAGTGAATAACAGTAATATTAACCGTCCTCGCTTGAGTAAGGAGCCTTGTCGTTGTATTTCTGATACAAATAAGTAGTGGATATACCTGTGTTGTCAGCACTAACATCTTCACCACCGCGATCTACATAAACATCGCTCATCTTTCCGCTTTGACCAGAATAGAAGAATCCTTGCCCAGTTTGGTTAGTTCCTCCAATTTGACTTGAGAATGTTAGCTCAATGGTTTCATTGTCATCAAGCCCCATAGAGAATCCTTGAGAATCCATCACAGCTTCATTAAGCCTGTAGATATGTCTGTGAGCACCATCATCGCCTTTAACTTTAAGTGTGGCATTTGTAGTCTCATTTCCAGCAGCACCTGTTAAAATTTTGTCTATTTGACCATCATCAAAATTCTTAAGCAAAGCACTAACGCTTAGGGTTACGTTGATTGGGAAATCAAGTGGTTTCGCAACAGCCTTAGCAGACCCAAGAGCCTCAATAGGTGTCCTTGAAAGAGGAACTTCGATAGAAGCACTCTGAACATGCATATCTCCAATGTTTGTTCCACCAAAGGAGAAGCTTTCAGTATCAAAACTTAAACTCACATCTTCTGGCCTGAGAACCAAAACATTCATATCTCCAGTAGAAGGAGCGCCAAGCATAAATTGCCCAGTATCCGCTCTTCCACCCTCTGCATTTAAAGATGGGTTGTAAAGACCAGAGCTAGTTCCTGTGTCAAATGTTATGTTTTCTGCGGTTCCATCAATATCGACTCTTGGAATTTCTCCAACAGCAAAGTTGACCGTGTAGCTCTCAAAGTTACAGTTTCCAAAAGACACAACATCATGACCTGCTCTTTCTGCGGCAGTAAATTTACCTGTTGCCCTATCTTTGCCAGCGTTAACGCAAGCAAAGGCATCTTCTCCCTCTCCAACTGTTAACAAAAACAGGTTCTTTTCTCTTTTATGAGGACTCTCCTCAAGGATTCCTTTTATAAACTGATCGCTTACCGAAGTAATAGAAGCTGACTCTGCATACAGACCAGTTCCCATAAATCCTAAATTACCCTCATTTTCTCCATCTCCCAAGTAATATCCAAATGAGAATGATGGGTTTAAATCACCTAGTGTGATTGTTCCGATTCGTGCTAATTGACCGAATTCTCTGACATCTTGCCGCCCTCCAGCGATATCGACATCAAAAGAAAACGTATCCACACGATGAAGCTGCTTCGGCATAAAGCCTGAGCCTGAAATCGCTCTGGCACTGACATTATTATAAACACCAGTTGGCGACACATACAAAGCTTTGCTTTGTGAAATTATTCTAGTTCTAGAGATAGCCATGTTAATTTAAATTAAAAGTGAAATGTTTACACTTTCTTACACGGATTTAAAGTCTAGGGAAACGATAAGTGCATAATTCAAAGTCTATATAACCAATAGAAATATTTTTATTAAGGTTTTCTCTGATTTTCTCTGAAACCACCTTGGAAACCGAAACATCGTCAATATGAGACTTCACTGGACTTGACTGAGCAGCAATTAAATCGTCGTAAATATAGGGAAAATCTTTAATTGAGAAGGAAAAACCGTAAGGGAAATCTTCATATGGCACATGTGTAATATCCCTTCTAACATCATCTCTAAACAGAGAAAGAACAGAATCTAACGTGTAGTTGTCAAAAGACAAAACCATGACCCTGATTCTTGTTTTAGTGTTTTCCTCGCCGCCAAAAGAAAATTCAGTGTTATCTGAAGAGGCTACAGAAATAAAGCAAGCAGGTAAAAAATACGTTGTTTCATCGAATTCTGTCGTTTTCCCATATTGATAGGGCAACTCAGTCGCGCTATCTTTGAAATCTGAATGCAATATAATTTGTGCATCTGTATCATTTGTAATGTAAGTATTTACTTCTTTTACAGTAGAATTAGCTGTTAATGCGGTATCCCCTATAACAGCGCCAGAGGCAGCAGGGAAAATTAATCTTCCATTTTCATAATCAGTATAAACAGAAGTTGTATCATAATTACCTGTTATAAAGTTGCTTCCTAGAAAAAAACCAGAGTTAGGTTGATCAACTTTATGCTCACCAACTAGTGATCTATATTTACCCTGAAAAGCAATATGACTAGAAGGCACATCTGGGAAAGACCCAGAAGTAAAAGCATTACTTAGGTTTGTTTTATAAGCCTTACAAGAGTCTCCTAATAAACGGTTTTCAAACCATAGATAGAAACTCGATAAAATATTCTGGTCAAATTGAGCTTTCATGTATCTAATCTTAATAGCCTCTTTTTAAAATCTTCTATTAGTTTCCCAATATACGGCATTCTAGTAAAACTTACACCAGAAGACCTGTTTTTGGCCTGTATGCCTGTCCCCGCCCTAGAAGAATCAAAACCCGTGGAGCTAAATAAGTATTGGCCTAAGTTAGTTAATCCACCTTCTTCAATGCTTTTAGCCCAGCTTTTGCCAGCCATCCAAGGGATAGGTGTTAGTGAATAAATTTCATCTGCCGAAGGTATAAAAAATGTAACTGTATATTGCCCCCGAGTATTTCTTCTCCTAACTTTAAATCTTATTTTTGCATTAAAAATCTGAGATATAACATCAGTTGGGTCTGTGCCTCCAGAAAAACCAATAAAAGAATATAAGTTTCCGTATCCACCAAGTGTTCCACTGGTATTACTAGCCCTTGGTCCAGCATCTAATTCAACTGTTATTGGGTGAACAGTGAAATTCTTAACTAATTCTTTTTGTCTCTCTTGTATCTTTGGCTCGATGACACCCCTGAGAGCCATAGCCATGCTTTTACTATTCGGGCTATCTACAGTTAGCTCTCTTAAAAGTTCTTTAGCATTAACCGTTACTACTGGCCTTGACGCTGATATAAACCCCTTTCTCGCCATTAGTTCTCACGCTTTAAAAATATAGAATAAAACTGAGCGTCAAATGGTCCGATTACTTTAGCATCTCCATCAACAATAAATAATTCATCGTCAACTTCAATTTTAGAACAAATTTTTATCTTTTCATAAGCATCAGATTTTACTTTAATTCTTATCTGACCCTCAGAAGCAAGGAGGCTCATTTGACCGTTGCCGTCTATAATGTCTTCCTTTTGTTCGTTTTTATAATAAATACGAGCAGAATATGTATACCTAGTAAGTTGATTCTCAGAAGATATTTTTGCGGTGTTTTTTGTTCTTCCGTAAAGAGGATTATAGTTAAGCTCTGCTGGCACAGATGATGCCTCTTTTACATAAACATATATGTCTCTAGCAAATGTGTCATGGACATCACTTAAAGCTGCGTTGATAGCAGTTTTTTCTGCATCTGTAATAAGGGAAGCCATACATTTATACTAATTTTCCAGAGAGATCAAAAGTTCCATCTGTTCCCGCTACCTGCAAGGGAGAAGACTTTTGGTAATTATATTGATATAAAAGGTTTGTTAACTTTTCATTAGAGTCTTCGGCCAAGTCTTTATATGTCTTAGCTACAGAATTTTTATTCTGTCTTTGTATTGTTGTATCTCCTTCTTTAAGAGTTACCCAGTCAACAGAATCAGAATAAGTAAATGACCTTAAGGATTCTCTAGCAGATTTTTTGTAATACCAAATTTCATAAAGAGTTGAAAATATACTCTTCTCTACTGGCATCAATCCAGAATCAGTGCCGACCATTACAATGGCACCAGTGCTGTTTACTTCAAACTCTTCGTGTGTTAGAGCATTGAATTCGCCAATATTGACTTCTAGCCATCCAGAAACAAAACCAGTGTTATAAGAACCAGTGTCATTGGGGAAGTCGTAATTTACGATTCCGCTAGCTATAGAACCAAGATCATTCATTAATTAAAAACCTTCTTTAAATAACTTTACAGTAGATTCGTAATCTGGGGAACTTGGATCTATTACAGGTTTTGCTGTGCCTTGGACAGTGACGTTATGTTTTTGAACAAAAAAATCAAAAGACTTCATTAGAGATTTTTTAAGAAGATTAACATTTCTTTCTCTAGGAACTCCGACTCTAGCAGCCAAATCAGTTAATTCTGAGACTGAGGATGCGTCTACACGTTGCCTAAATACATCTCGGTGCAAAGTCCCATAAGGATTCATTCTAGGCATTCCTAGCAAATCCTCAAGCTCTTTAACCTCATCAATTCTTTTTTGCTTTTCGCTTCGATCCTTGCCGTCAGTGACATCAAACTCCTCAAGATGTTTTTTCTCTACACCTTTAGAGACATTCATTTTTTTAACTGGCTTTTTAGAAGATTTCTTTTTACTCATAATAGATGATAGGTGAAATATATAAAAAATCAATAAAAAAGAGCCGCCCCTTTCGAGGCGACTCTCTTTATGAGTAGCATTATCTTGCTTACGCTCCAGCGATTAAGCCGATAAGAGCCTTATTGTTGATACAAATACGACCCTCTTCAACTTTACCGTAGTAACCGATCTTGTTCTGACGAACAGAGAACTGATCATCAACAAGAACCTGAAACTCTGAAGGTGAACCTTCACCGATAACCGTAGGACGGATAAGAGCATCCTTAGAACGGTCAACACCAATGAGAATCTCATCAGTAGTTTGAGTCCAGTTACCACTTCCAGCAGGACCAGTAGGAGTAAGACCCTCGGCGGTTAACACAGCATCAAAGAGCTTGTTGTAACGCTGATTGACACCCATTTCGTTAATCTCCATGATATTGATACCATAGAAACTAGGAAGACCAGCAGCACTGTAAAGCTCTTGGCGAAGAGCATCTGGTGCAAGTTGGCCATCAGCGCCAGATCCACCAGCAGGTGCAAGCTTGTCGTTGATTGGGTTATAAGCCATTCCGCGTAATTCCTCAACCATTTCTGGAGAGACAAGCAGATCGGTGATTCCAGACTTAACGCCACCAACTGGAGTTCCTCCACTGAAGGAACTGTTGATGCGCTTACTCTTGGTAATCAAGTTATTCAAGTCAGCAAGAACAAACCTACCGCTACCTGCAACAGAGTCTATAATAGAACCTCCAGCAGAACCACTAGTGCCAGTTGCCTTTGCTAAGGCAGTAGCTAACACGTTGAAAGCAGTAGATGTTTGTTTAAGTAAAACTTCCTGAGCCATCCTAGTGAAAGTCTTGCTAACAACGTCAAGACGAGCCTTACGGACATACTTGCGATCAAACGCAAGAGCACTGTCCAAAGTGTAAGTCTGGAATTTGAGTTCGTTGTGAGCAGGGAAGACTTGACTGTATGGAAGACCCCCAGCAACCTGCTGAGAATACACCTCAATGTAATCCTCATCAGTGATATCGTGGAAAAGATCCAAAGGCAAAGATGGGTTATCATCTTCTCCATAAGAAATCGTGCTATACAGATTTCCAATAGTAGGAGCGTTGTTGATAACTTCGGACACTACAGGTCCAAGCAATTCTGCAACTGCTGCCTGTGCCTCATAAGCCTCTTCACGATTATTAGATCCCATTGCCTTAATTAAGGCCAACTGATCTTCAGTTCTTTTAATTGTGATTTTCATGATCGTAAAATATTAGCAGCTAAGTTTAAGGATTGCGTAAGCACCAGCGAATGCATCGGTAGTGCCACCCTGTGATTCCCTCAAGCCAGTAGCAATGAAGGTTCCGACTTTGTGAGCGTGATCAACGTGGTGTCCTCTACCTGCGGTTTGAGTAATACCAGTAACCGTTCCATCAAGAGAAGGAAACGCGAAATCATTAATCGCAGGAACCTTTCCATTGGTAAGACCCTTAGTATTGATAGTGAAAATCCCCTTCGTAGCGACAGGAACAGCCTCACCAGACACAACACACTGAAGTTCTTCTTTTTTCTGCGGGTAGTAAAGAAGATTCTCTCCATTCTCATCAACATTGCGAACATCTCGCAACATGATTCCCAATGCCTTGACGTTTACCCCAGTGTCCGTGCATTTCTCAACAGTGTAAGGAACGGTAGGATACAAAGATAAACCTTTACCCAAGGTGTTTTGATACGAGTTAGAGTCACCCCTAGTCGTATAAGCGACAGGATCTTCGCTAAGGTTAGCATTTTTAACCTTCACGACAGAACCAGCTTGGCCCGTTTCCCCATCAAATGAGTAGAAATTGATAACATCATTTTCATCATATTGACGGAAGGGCAATAAACGTGTAATTTCGTTAGCCATAATCGTAATAGTTTGTAATAATTAATTTGTTACTTCTACAGAGAAGTTCTTCTTGAGCCTCTCGACAAAAGAAATCTGTTCGCTTGCGTCTGCGTTATTGTTTGGAATAGATGCCTCTGCCTCATCTCCCTCAACTTCAAGCTCTTCTGCTGGCTCGTCCTCTTCCGCAGCTTCCTCTTCATCAGGGTCATCCCCCTCTTCACGGCTTGCTACAGCTTCGTCAATACGAGCTTTAATCTCAGCTTCTTTAGCCTCGATATTCTTTTTCAGCTTATGAGCAAAAATAACCTCAAGCTTTTCCTTATAGGAATTAAAATCTTCTTCTGAAGAACCAATCTCTTTAACTTCAGCGGTGACAAGAGCCAACTCCTTCTCATTAAGGTCGTAGTCATTGTCGATGAAGTTCATGCGGTCATTAAAAAGATCGACAGCAGCTTTTGCTTCTACCTCGCCTTTAAGAGCATCAAGTTCTTCTTTTGTCTGCTTGAAAGAGTCTTGTAACTCTGCAAGCTCTGCTTCAGCTTTCGCCTTAGCTTCCTTCTCAACTTCCATCTTGGATGTCCAAGACTCGTTGTGTTCTACGAGAGTATCACGGATAGTCTCGCTAACAGTTTTAGCCTCTGAGCCTTCCTTCACTGCTGAAGCAACGCTCTTAGACAACTGAGTGATTAGTTGGTCGAATTGTTCTTTATCCATATTAAAAATGTTTTTTAATTTGTCAGACTTTACATTAATATTAGTGTTTCGGGAAATTTTTTCTATTTTTTTATCTTCAGAGTCGTCTTTTGTTGTATAAACACCCTTAACAGCGGCGGCAGGGTTTCTTGTTAACGCCGCCCCTAATGGATAAGTTTGACCAACAATTAATCTGTTAACAGGCTTACCATCTGGATCTTGTCCCTTGCCGCCCAAACCCTTGACATATTGCTTTAGGTCTTCTTTTTCGGCACCTGTTGCTATAGTAGAATCTTGCAAAAGCTTAGATCCTACAGCTACTTCAAACTCTTTGAATGCAAGCTCCCAACTAGTAGATATACTTTGATAGGACTCATCTTCTTCTTCTGAAGCTCCTTCAATCGCTTCAGCAAGTTGTGGGTAGACTGATTTATAAATTAACCCAGCAGCATTCATAAAGAATGGCTCTTTTTTGTCGGCGTAAGATTCAATATCGTTATTTTTAAAGTCAAACTCTCGTTCAGAGAAGGACGCATTAATCATGTGACCGACGATTTTATCTTTTTTATGTTCGATGTTAATCGGTTTATTGATAAATCGCTTTATAGCAGCTATTGCAGTTTTTGCGTCGATGCCATCGCCATTTTTGTTGAACTCATTAACTTTTGCTAAATTAAAAACAACAGGTAAAACGTCGATATTCTGATCTGGGTCGAAACCTTCTGGGAGCAGGGATTCTGCTGCCTCTTGGATAGCTCCTTGCGAAAGTCCAAACGATTCAAACTCCTCGTCTTTTATCTCTCTTACTTTGCCTTCAAATAAACAAATATTAAAATCATCCAATGACATATTCTTTCTTACACAGAAATTTGAGTTGAATGATATAAAATTGCAGAAGCTAAGTCATCTAATTGATGCTGACACCCTATTTCAAGGACGTTTTTGTTAACTGCGAGTGACGTAAGCTTGTCTAAATCTTCAACTATTTCAGATAAAGTAGGCTCCCACTCTGTAACATCTTTGGCTATAACGATAGACTCACAAACTTGGGCAACCATTTCTTTTTTCTGCTTAGACATTCTCTTAAGACCAAACTTAGAAGCAAATTCTCTAAAGGCTAATAACTCAAATTCATTTATTCTTTTAGTAGCCTCAACAATATTTTTCTTAGAATAAGAAGAATTAGAAACTCCTATGGGTCTACCTCCAGATGGCGAAATTGGTTTCTGTGCGTCTTTCGGCTCTGGATCTCCTCCTTCGGGAGTTGATTCATTGTATAAATTTATAGAGTTTACAAGAGGCATATAATGTCCCTTTTCTCTATCATCCCTAAATTTTTCTTGCGCCCCTTCCATGTCTTTAGCATCTGGGAATACACCAGTATGGACAACTTGCATTCCCTGCTCGGGTGTAAGCACACCAAGCTCCATTAGTCTTGTAGCCAACTTCGACAAGTTGTTGTCATCCATAGTGTCAGTTTTTACAAACTTTGCTTCTGGCCATGAGCGCAACCCAGCCGCCTTACAAATCCTTCTGATTTCTGGATTGATAAAGTCATTTAAAAAAGCTCTCCTAGATTCCTCTAGTCTTTGGAAGAAGACCTTCATTTTGATTTGAGTGTCAGAGTATTTTGAATCCCCGATAAGGACATTCTGCAAACCCTGCTCAATATCTTTGTTTATAACCTCGTATTTTTCTGGACCGACAACTTTTCGGATATCAGGAATTATGAAATCAGCTTTTGTGGTATAGTCAGAAACAAGAACGCGACCAACGCTCTGGTTTTTGAATATCTGTTGCATTGCAGCTAAGTTTCTGTGATTAACTCCACCCTTCTCAGGCTCGTTGCCCATAGTAACAAGAAGAACTACATTTTCGATAGAACGGCTAATTGCCTGATCAATGTTTTTTAATTCTATTTTTCTATTTAAATCATCAAGAACAGAATAACCAACAGGTATAGACAAAGGCTCGTAATCTTGTTTTTTCGCAAAAACAACATGTAATAGCTTTGGATCTAGCTTGATCTGAATCCTAGTCATTGCATACGAGCTTTTTCCTGCTGTAATATCTTCTTGAACATTTTCTGGCAATGAGTTGAACATCTCTAGCTCATGCTCTGTTTCAGGCTTTTGCAACCTTGATATCTCAAAAGGACTTAATACTTTAAAATATTCATAACCACTAAAGGAGATAGACCCCTTAGTTGCTATGTCTGTTGGATTAATAAGCAGATATTTAATTGGGATATCTTTTCTCGCACTAGCCCCATAAGCCTCTAGCATTTTTTGAGAATTTTTAAGAGGAATCTTGCCGTCTACCCTGTAAAAGAAAACATTGCCTGACCTATAATACTCTCTAAAATATTGTTCTTTTAAGTCATGCATTCTAATTCTTTTGAACCAAGCATCAATAAACTTTTTTGATTTTTCTGTTCCCCCCTCAAGATATACATCTGAATCAGCAAATTCAGATAAAAGATCTATTGTGCCTCTGAAAGAGGAAATGTTGAAATACGCTTTTTGACAAAGCTCAACAGCCTCCCTAGCATCTGCCGCATCTTTTTCATAATTAAAGGGTAAAATACCATTTTTAATATTTTGAAATTTATTACCCAGACCATTAACCGCTACGGAGTTTGTTCGCGCTTTTGTCCTTGATGTAGGAGAATCCAGTCTAGAAGCACTAGAACTGAAAACAGGATCTCCAATTAACTCTGGAACGAACTCTTGTTCTTGTTGTTTTAGTAAGTCTTCTATTGGACTTTCTGTCTTTCTAAATTTTTCCCAGTATTCAGATCTTTTGGTATATTTACGAGGCATATCAAAGTTTACACTAAAGTTATAAAAGTTACTTTGAAACTTTTCAAATTGCAAATGGAACAAATGTGGCTTCTGGTCTCTTTTGCTGAGTTGCGTTTTCTGCGTCAAAAAACACCTTTGCGAACCAATTGCCTAAAACCAAGGAAGAATAAGAGTCTTTTCTGGCTCTATTTGGACCTTTTTGTCTTCTGAGATTTTGTGGTAGATTAAATGATTGTGAACCTTGAGGGTTCGCTACTACTTCAATGTTAGCACATTCTGACTTTGTAAGTTCAACCACATACTTTTGGTGATCTATGAGATCAATCATCATTGCTCCTTTAGAGGCTTTTGGAGCTTTTATATCCCATTTTAGTTTATCTATAGGTAAATTCTTTTTTCTTTGTTCATCAAAATGAGAATCAACCGCCCTAGAAGCAAACAAAATTCTTTTGTGGTCTATCGCCGCTTGTAACATCTCATTGGCGTTTCTGATCCAGTTTGATGTTGGTTTTCTTAAGATACAATAATTTCTCTCTTTTCTGTTATATTGATTTTTAAAAGACAGAATATCTGAGTGCCAATTTTCTGGTTTCTCTAGATCAACATCAATGACTCCTATGTTTATATTTTCTGTTTTAAACAAAGCACTCTCGTTACAAGAATTGATAAACTGGACACCTCCGTTGTAGTCACCACATATACCAACAATATTAAAATGTTTTATTAAGTATAGGAAATACTCCATGTGCTGTTTAAGGGAAACTCCCGCTATAGCATAACCATGAACTAAGCAGACTTTTTGTGTGTCTCTGTCTATCTTAAAGACATGCATCGCAAAATGGTCGGCACTTGTATTGCCAGCCCAGTTCGGGTCAAAGGAAAGCAAATACTCATCACTAGGATTCCCGACTACCTCGACAGCAGGAAACTCTCCATCGGGTATCGTGCAAGCAGCCATCTTTGATAGCCTAAAATACCCATCACTCTCATCTATAAATTGTGCGCCAAATTCCCTCTTAAACTGCATTTCACTCATAGTAGCCTTTGCTTGTTTAAGCAGATTCTGATCGTATAACCTTGACGGAGCACAGTCGTAACTTAACTGCATGATTAATCTATAAGCATCATCTTTAAAATCGTCTTCCTCGTCCCCCTCTTTTATGAATTGTCCATTGATTAGATCTTCATATTTTTTATAGAGTTTATACATATACTCAAATTTAAATGATGGAGATGAAAGGATTATCAATTTGTTGTTAGGCCAGATGTATCTATCCTTTTCTGTCATCTCGCCTTTGTCGATGAGGCGGGATTCTAGGTTGTATAATTCCTCCCTCTCGATGGGATTCTCTACCACACCCAGAAACGGTATAATAACTTCGTTAAATATCTTTTCGGGTATAGTTAAAAACTCATCCAATACAATCCTGTTAAATCGAAATCCACGAAGCCTTTCACCATTAGCTAACGGAAGGGCTATCGCCCTAGCCTTACCTAAATTTAATGTCCATTGGTCAGTGCCTTTAGTTATTTTAAATCCACATTCTTTAATTAGGCTAGCTTCGGGTTTGCTAA
>VTLG01004022.1_pt1 | contig 47463 bp, 65 predicted proteins | sample 4694571 | NCBI WGS metagenome assembly VTLG01 (sample SAMN12604809, study PRJNA352737) | marine metagenome | biome: ENVO:00000447; feature: ENVO:00000209|ENVO:00000569|ENVO:01000036; material: ENVO:00002151; isolation source: viral sequences binned using virsorter ... | reverse complement strand
GTTCAATGGGGGTTTGGTGCAATTTCACATGGAGGAAGTACAGTTTCAGGTATGACTTCAATGGCATATATTCCTGAAAATTCCTCTTTTTTTCATATGACTTATGTTCAAGATGACGGAACATACTCATATTTTACAGAAGGGAATTTGGATACTGATTTTATCATAAGAGTTGGTTTTTCATATAGAATTTAATTGGATAATTAAAAGGAGTCAGAAATGGCATTAGAAAAAAAGGTTGAAGTAGACCTAATTGAAGTAAAAGGCGAGTTTTCAATACAAGTGAGAACAGCTACAAAAGTTATGGATAGTGGAAGTCAAATAGGTGGCATTTCATATCATCGTCATGTAGTAAACCCAGATTCTATACTTACATCAGAAGATGCAAAGGTAAAGAAGATTGCTGAAGCATTGTGGGGTAATACAGAAAAAGAAGCATACTTTGTTCATTCAAATGGGCATCCAAGTGGTCAACCAGCAAATAGTTGGACAGTAGTTCAGCTTAAAACTTATTTAAAAAACAATGGAATTTCTTATACAGAATCAGAAGCAAAATCTAGCTTACTTACAAAGGCAAAAGATAAATATAACGAAAATGACTAATAAGTCCTTGAATAATAAGAGCCTAATTAAGAAAGTTCAAATAAGTTTAGGTATTTATGTCTCTTCAATCCTTGTGCTTTTAATAATTGCATATGGAATGGGTTGCAGGGATACTTATATAGCTGGATATTCTTTAAACCCAGATACGACAACACATAATTCAACTATCTTTAATGAAATTGTTGATGCTGATAGCTCTGTTCATTGGTATGTGAAGTTGTACGATGGTGAGTTATGGTGCTACTTCCACAATCGCTATGAAATGGTAAAACGTGTCAGAAGATAGCGAAATACATTTTTGGATAGGCGTAACTGGATTTATTTGGGTCTTTATATTGATTGTTAGATGGCTAATAGGTCTGTAGATGGAAAACCTAAAACCGCTAGAAGTATACGAGGCGATGTCATTGATGACAATCTCGCCCTCAATATTAATATTAAGTGGTTGGGTCAGCTTTTGGTGCTTGTTGGCGGACTTTTTTATGGAGCTTGGCGTATTGAAAATCGTATCACAGTACTGGAACAAAGGATGGCTGAAGCTAATGAACAAATATCCGAGCTTGTTTCAAAACATATATCTGAAGAACGTATTAGATATGAAAAGATGGAGGAAGAACTTCAATGGTATCAAAAAGAGCTAAACCTAAATCCCCTAAGTTGGCGAAAAAAGAAAAAAAGAAAGTAATTGGGTTTATGGAAGTTTGTGCAAAAATAGAGTCAATTATTAGGGGAAATGGCGAGAACTAATTCTATATCAGATTCAAGCAGTTTAGACATTTCACTACCTATGTTAATACAGGCAGTCACTTTTATAGTGATGTTAGTCTGGGGGTATAGCCAGTTAAATGCTAGAATTTCATTTTTAGAATACCAAGTTGCTATGAATGAGCAACATATAATCGACTTAGAAGAAGATGCAGAAAAAAATCAAGATGCTGAAATACCTGCAGATATTAAACAAAATCAACGTATTGATTATCTCGAAAAAGAGATAGAAAGGCTAAGAAATAGTAATTAGTGGAAGAATTTTTAGCAGTATACTCAGAAGCTGGAATGATAGGCGTTGTGGGAGCAATGTTTGTATTTATGGTGTATCAGAACGCTAAAAGAGCAGAAGATCAAGGTAAAGCCATTCAAGACTTACAAATAGAAAATAAAGGTCAATCTGAAACTTTAGAAAATCTAGAGGGTATTGTATTAAAAATGCTAGACAGATGGAACAAATCAGATGAAACGTCTTTAAGACATAGAGAAGACATCACTAAAGAATTAAATGAGTTATCAGATAAAGTATCTTATATGTCTGGAAGAATTAATGGTGGGAACAGTAGTAGGTAATGGATTACGAACCTATAGATGTTTATCGTAATGATATTAAAGATCGCCTTACAAGAATTGAAACTATTCTCAATAGAGAATTACCTGATATAAAAGATCAGTTAAGAGCATTAAATGGAAGAACGAGGTCATTGGAGAACTGGCGTAATTATATGCTAGGCGGTATGGCAATAGTAACCCTAATAATAAGTTGGAGTAGTAAATGGATATAAAGTCAATGTTAGTTAAGCTAGCAGAGCAGCAAGCAGATAAGATGCAAGAAGAGGCAATTAAGTCTCTTGGGTCTGATGAAATGGCTGAGAAGATTGCAACCGCAATAAATAAAAGGATAGATATACCTTTTGTAAGCGAAGAGAAAGAACAGATATTTTTTGAAAAAATTATAGATGTTGTCACAGATGTGATTGAGGGTGTATTTAAAGGTAAGTAACCTTGTTGTTAAGATGGGTATTATTATTTACCCTCATAGGAGATAGTGATTTGCTAGATCAAAAACAGATTAAAGAAATTATAGAGTCTACTTTAAAGGATATAGACCTTTATAGTAGTGATGCTGTTAGCCTTATCTATAATACTGGACTGGTTGAAAGTAAGTATATGTATCTAAAACAGATTAAGGGACCTGCGAAAGGGCTATTTCAGTGCGAAAGTTGGGTGGCGGTAGATATATGTAAAAACTATTTAAAGTACAGAGAATCACTAATGAAAAAAGTGGCTAAAGCTTGCAAGTTAGAATGGTATTACTTCCTAGAGCCTAAAGAGGAGGACTGGGAGCATATTCTAACTACAAATGTGGCGGCGCAGATAGCTATGTGTAGATTGCATTACAGAAGAGTTCCTAAACCTTTACCTAAGACAATTGAAGAGCAAGCTAGCCAATGGAAAACCTACTATAACAGCTCTAAGGGAAAAGGGACAGTAGAGAAGTTTATTGAAATAGTAAAGAAGTATGGATAGTGGGGTAAGGAAGCTTTTGAAAGGATTATATGAAGATCAAAGACAGAGTAGTGGTATTTCCAGATGTCCATTATCCAAACCACGATGAAAAGGCTTTTAAATGCGCTTTAAATGTAATAAAAGAAATAAAACCTACTGGGTTCTTACTTTTGGGGGATTTTGTTGATGGAACATCAGTCTCACATTGGCAATGGAGTAAAAAGAAAAGACCTCCTCTTGAGTATCAACTCCCTTCTATCATTGAAGAAGTTAAAAGAGGTAATGAAGGGCTGGATAGAATCGATCAAGTCCTTAAAGAGGTCAAATGCAAAAAAAAGCAGTTTGCCCAAGGGAACCACGAATTATGGTTTGACCACTTCGTGGAAGAGAACCCGTACCTTGAACATCTCGGATCAAGAAAAGCATTCAGATTTGACAAAAGAGGCTATGAGTGGTATTCCTACGGTGAAATCTTTAAAGTTTTTGGAAGCAAGTTATACGCTTATCACGGAGGACACTACATGGGAATTGCCCATGCAAGAACTCACGCCTTACAAATGGGATGCAACATCATTTACGGGCATACCCACGATTGCCAAAAATCCGTCATTACCCACATCTCAGGACCACATATGGCACATTCAATGGGATGCTTAGCTGATATGAATAAAGAATATTTAAAAGGCAGACCTACTAATTGGACACATAATGTTGGCGTGGTAGATATACTTAATAATGGAAATTTTAACTTAATTGCTCTAGATATTCAAAATGGAGTTACTACATATGCGGGGAAAGTAATAAGTGCCTAAAAGAGTGCATGAAATAAAAGGGTTTCACAAAGGGACTATAACATTTCCTTCTGATACAGATATTGACAATGATGCTGCAAGTTATAGTTTAAATGTAGACCCTATGCAAGAAGATGGTTCTTTAAAAGGAATACAAAAAGACAAAGAAATACCTATAGCAGACTCAACTTCTGATAAAACGACTATTGTTGGAAATCAAGGAAGAGGTACTTCTACCTTAAATGTTGCAGACAATGCCAGTTTTGCAAGTTCTGGTATTGTTGTTCATAGAGATTCTAATGGAGATGCTCAATCAAGTAGTTATACGGGTAAAGCAACCGATGAAGGCGGCGATGATTCTCTTACTGGCGTTTCTCAGCAACTTGTAGGCTCTGGGGATTATGTAGCTAGTAGAGACCTTTATGAAGGCGCAACAACATTTAATGCTGATAAAATTGAAATGATTAACGATGCTGGGACCAGACACATTGCTTATTTTGATGATGCTGATAATTATATTAAGAAAATAGAAAATCTATATTCCAGTACGGTACCACCTACCAAAACAACGCTATCTACTGGAACTGAATCTGTTACTGGTCTTCCAAGTATGGTAAAGAACAACAAAGAAATTCACATAGGAATGGGTAACGGTTCAGCAAATAAACCTAGATGGTGTGGTATAATTTCACACGGACAATTTGGAGGATCAGCGCCTAGTGGATTACAACTTAAAGATGCTGAACTCGAAGGTCCTACTCTTATTCCCAATTTTCATAAAGTAGTTCATTCTGGGGTGTATAGTTACGGAGTAGAATGGGGGGGCAATAAAATTTACAAACTTCGCATAAGTGATTATTCTCTATACGAAACTAAAATGATTATCCCTCAAGGTGGTGATTTACCTCAGTTTAGTGCGCTTGCAACAGCAAGTGATGGTGACATTTGGGCTTTTTCATTAACAAAAAAAGCATATAGTGGTAGTGGAACAGAAACTTTAGGAGAGTGGTACAAAATATCCGCTACAACATTAGAAATATTACTTACAGGAACAATGACAGTTGCTATTGGAGACGATTTTACGACTTACGGATATAAAGGACCAGATTCTACTCCCGGCTCAGGAGATAAGTGGGTTGTGACAGATATGATTGAAATTGGTAGTTATCTGTGGTTTGGTGGATCGGTTGGCATTACTGGAAATGCTAGAGTAGTTTATAATAAAAATTGGCTGTTAAACCAAGACAAAGCTAATTTTATTCAAGGTGCAACAGTTTCAGCTAATAGAAGATCATTTAATACAGAAGATGGAGGAACAAATACTCAAGGATACTTTTCTTTAGGATATAGTGGAAGCGGTTTAAATGCAACTGCTATTATCCCCCCTATATGTTTAGTTGATCCAAAGCACGGATCGGGTTCGACTACAAGTTCAGGCAATAATGAATATTGTGGTGTGGTAATGGAGTGGTATCATACAGATGGATCAACAAGTTTGCACGATCATGTATCTCACGGGTTAAGAGGTGCTAGTAATGCTGTTAAAAACATTGGTACTGCTATAATGAGTATAAAATACGATCAAACTCAAACTTCAATAGTGTCAAATTGGGTAACGTGGAGAAGCGGTATAAATGATTGCAGAACAACAAGTGGTAAAATTATAGGAGTTAGTTCTTGTAGTAATGCTAATATTTACTCTGTAGTTAATAGTTCAACATCGTATTATACTGATTTGTATTCCCATGTGGCATACGATCACAATACAGATTACACATCAGACAATCAAACTATTGCAATGATTGATGCGGCAGAAACTCAAGATATAAATCGTGGTGTAACTGCAATAAAAGACAACAGTTCTCAAGTTGACATTCATATATTTTCAGGGTCTGGTGTGGGTAGATGGATGACAGACTTAGGAACAGCTAATGCTGGTACTTTTACGGTTCGATTAGAAAGTAGTTTAGAAGTTGTTTTAGCAGAAACTGGTGTTGATAGCAGTCTTCATACTTCGGGAAGAAAGTATTATTATAAAGCATCATATGTTTATGATGGATTTCAAGAATCACCTTTAAGTGATATGACTGTTATTACGTCTACAGGTAAACAAGTAGAAGTTGAAATAAGGGTGCACGATACAAGTGGTCTTTCTTCTAGGGTAAGTCATGTAAATTTATATATGGCTGATAGTGCAGGGGATGCTCATTCCCCTGAAGGGTTTTATAGATATGTCACAACATTTGATCTAGATAAAACTTGGAATTCAATTGCTGATCCCTCTCAAGCTCCTGACTGGGGAAGTTATTATAATATATTTTATAATCATTCTAGCAGATTAACCGCTTCCTATGAAGCAAGAATTGGCATATCTGAAGTGTTAGATAGTACGATGGTAAACTATGGTATATCTGCTGAATTAAATAGTCAGTTGTTTGTAGCAAGGTGTTATCATAAAGATGTAACAGACGCTTCTAATTATCTGTTTAAATCTAAGCCTTATAATTACGATCAATTTGATTGGACAACAGATTTTCTTATTCTACCTACATACCCAACTGCAATAGCCTCCTTTAATGGTCGTATTTATGTATTTGATGAAAACAATATGTACAGGATTGAGCCTAATAATATGTACATAGAAGACGTAAAAGAAGGCGTTGGCTGTTTAAGTCAATATTCTGTTTGTGTAACGGATTATGGAATGTGTTTTGCAGATAAGCATTATGTTTACTTGTTTGATGGTAATCAAACTATTCCAATTTCTATGAAAATAAGTAAAGGGGGAAATTCTAGTGATAGTTGGGATAATTTAGATACTGCTCATAGCCCAAGAATAGCTTTTCACAATAAATTAAAATCGTTTTTAATTACGTTTAAAAACTCCACAACATATTATATGTGGGCATACAACGTAGTAAAAAGAAGATGGGATTACTGGAGACCGTTTAGTATACATGGAGCATCAGATAACACAGCAGAGCCAAAAGGATTTTTTTACGGAAAAGATGGGGAAGTGTTATTTAGTTGCAATAACAATATGTACGATATGCTAGCAGACTCTACAAATAAAAGATCATTTGATTGGAACAGCAAACAACTTACTTTAGGTCAAGATACTCAAGTTAAAAGATTTAATAATTTTAGTCTTACAGGAAGTCCTTCAGGGTCTTTAGGAACCAATGTTAGTATAAAAATTGATGATACTGCGGTTACTGAAAGTGCAAATGATGGTGGTAGTGGATATACAAACTTTGTGGTAAATAACAAAAGTGGTAAAACGGTACAATGGTTACTTAGTAGCCAAAGCGGAACTGTAGATGCTTTAGGTGTTGTTTACAGAAGAAAAGTGCCAAATGCGGAGACTGCATCGTGAATATTTCTAAAAAAAGACCACTCACTATTAACGAAGCCAGTCCAAACGAGTTAAACAGAATTATACAATCATTATATGATGATTTAAATGAGGTTATTAATGCTGTAAATAGCGGAAATACAAGTACCGAAAAAAAGACATTTTCAGGTAAAAGTGGAGATTTAAAATTAGCAAAATTATCCGATGGGACTTATGAGCTTCAAGGTAGATCAGATGAAGGTTGGGTTAAAGTAGCTATGACAATTAAAAAAGATGCTCACAAAGCATAGTATAAAGGAGAGTTAATTATGGGATTGTTTGGATACCCAGATGATATAGATCACGATTTTAGTTTTGAATTAGACACAGTTGATTATACCCCAAGTCCGGGATTACTTGGCGGTATAGAAGATATTCAAGGAATGGCAGGAGTTCAAAGGGGTGCTGGAAAAGAGTTTCAGCAAGCTTATAGGCAAATGCTTGACCCAGGTTCTCAATCGTATCAAAGAATGTTTAGTGAGCTTAGAAAGAATGTAGGAGATACTGCTTCAGCTACAATAGCAAACACTAACAGAGAGTTAGCAGCAAGGGGTATTGGCAAAGGTGGTATATCAGGTGTGCTAGGTGCTGTAAATATGAATAGAGCGGGAGAAGCAATTCGCCAAGGAACTACAAATATTTTGGACATGGGATTAAATAGAGCAAGTCAGTTTGGATCATTAGCAAATACTGCTTACGGACAAGCGGGACAAATGTATGGACAAGCTGGCGGATTACTAAGCGGAATTGATGCTCGTGGTTTACAAGCTAACTTATTTAATGCCGATGCTAGAAATACTTACAATCAGTATCTTGCTATGGCTAGATACAATCAAGAAATTGCTAACAGAGAAGCTAAATCAGCTTGGTGGGATAACGCATTTGGATTAGCGGGAGATATTGGAGCGGCTTGGTTAACTGGAGGTGCTAGTATTCCGTTTTCTTTAATGTCTATGGCTGGAGGTGGCGGTAATACTGGAAATACTTATGCGTTTCCTGAAGCTATGAATATTCAATCAATGACTTCTCCATACGCAAATACACCATCTAATGCCCCTCTTCCAGACCTACTTGGTCTTAATCCACCAAAAACACAAGACTAAAGGAATTTAATTATGGCAATGACAGTACCGGGACAACAAAGACCAAATACAAGATTTACATTTGGTCAAAGTGATAGATTTCAAAGAGCAATACAAAACAGATTACAACTTCAACAAAATGTTGAAAAATTAAAAGCAGATCAACGCTATCGAGATGAATCTTTAAATTTGCAAAAAGAAAGGCTTGATGCAGATTCTACCTACAGAGAAAAAATGACAGATTTTGCTCAAGAAGAAAAAACAGCAGCTAGGCAACACAGAGAAAAAATGATAGAGTTTGCCCAAGCTGAAAAAACAGCTAGGCAAGAACACACAAAAAACGTTTTGGCGCATCAAAAGATTTTGCAAGAAGAAGCGATTAATGCAAATGTTAGAAATGATAACTTTAGAAAACAAAAACTTGGTATTGAAAGTATTAATACTTATGGCGCTAATATATTTAACGTAGACAAAGAAGGTAATATCACACTTCCGCCTGCAGTTGTAAAAGATAAAAGTGGTAAGTATGTAAGAAATCCAGAATTACCTCCTCAAGTACAAGTAGATATAGACGAACAAAGATACATTACCTTGCAAGAGCTTTCTAATCGATTAAAAATAAATCAAGCGATAGAAGAATTTTCGGGGTTAAATACTGTAAAAAGTGTAATTGAAAAGAAAAAAGTGGCAGATGCTTATGTCTTTGACCCTTTTAAATTTAGAGTCACAGAGGAGAAAGGGGGTTTTTGGTTCGGAGGATTTGACGAAGAAGAAGCATTAGATGAACTTATGAAGAAGTCCCAACATTGGAATGAAATTACCAATATAGTTAGTGTTCTTGAAAAAGACAACCCTAAAAGATTAGCAGTTCTTGCAGCTCTTAAAGAGTTGGCTTATGGAAAAGGTGGTTCTAAAGATGATATAAAACTCACAGGTTTGGCTGCTATTCCAACAGATAAACAGCTTCAGAGAAAAGATTTGCGGGCTGATGTCCGTTTGGGGTATGGGATGGCTCTTGGTCAGCAATACAAATATTTTCCAACTTGGGGGCCAAACAGGGACGAGTACAGACTAAAGCAAAAAACACTATCTAATATTCTAAAAGCAAGAATTGCTCAATTAGAAAAATAACAATCTATGAACCAATACGAGTTACAGCGTTATATATCTGTATATAATCAAAATCCGTATATATTTGGTGATGACTTTGTAGATGAGATAGAAAAATCCTCTAAAGAATTTGATATTCCATTTCAGAGAAATATACAAGCTGAAGGTGACAAACAAGACAGTTTAGTTAATCAGTTTTTATCGGGTGTATCTTCAGGGTTTACTACATTAGGATGGGCTGAAGAGCCTACAAGCCCAGCGGGTCAAATAGCACACAGTATGGGGCATTTAATAGGCTTTGCTCCAGCTATTCTTTCAGGACCTCTAGGGTTTGCGGCTAAAAGTACTGGTGTTAAGGCATTTGGGACTGCTGCAAAGTTCCTTAATGTAAAATCAGTTCCTTTTCGGGTTGCTGAAGTTATAAACAAACCTATATATAAAGGCTTAACCAAAGCTGGCGTAAATGTAGATGGGTATTTAAAGAAGGGTAATGTAATTGCTGATATTGCTACTTCTGCTCAAGAATTGGGTGTAGCATCTGCAATTAGTAGCGTATGGGGTGGTACTGACGAAGTAATGGATTCTTATGTTCACGGTGCAATATTTGGCGGTGCATTTGGAACTATAGGCAACTTTGTTAATATGGGCAAAATGATGAATTCAGCAAATCCTGCAGTTCGCAAAGGTGCTGAAGATTTTATATGGAATAAGGTTGTTAGAGCTGGACTAGGGGCAGCAGTTCAGGGTGGAATGGCAACTGCTCAAGGCGCACCTACATCTGTTCAGCTTTATGAATATTTATTAGGCGGGTTTTTTGGATACAAGCATCCTAGTGCTAAAATTAAATCCGCAAGACAGTATATAGATTCTTTTTACAATAAAGAAAATCACCTTTATGGAGATAAGCTTTATAACAAAGAGCGAGAAATGGTGTATACGGAAGAATACAAAAACCTCGACCCCATTGCTCAAGAATATGTTACAAATCATTTTCAAAAGAGCATAGGTGAAAGATTTAAGTATTACAATCCACAATTAGAACTGTTTAAAGAAGATGACGCATCTGTTGCATCAGTTTTAATGAAAGCTGAATACTTAAATCATTTTAAAGAAGAAAACTTTGCAAAGCGTAGAAATGAACTTTTAGAAGAACGTAAAAAGGATAAACTATCTGAAGAGGAAGAAACATTAGCCAAGATTAGAACCTTAGATGATATTGACGCTGAGCACCAAAGATTGCAGATTGGAAATATAGCCGCTGAGATTACAGATAAGATAAATGGTTCTAAAGCAAAGATTTCTAATGCTAGTGATGTTGTTTATAACAAGTTAACAAAAGAGCAAAGAGAAGAAATAAAGAAAGGCAATGTAAATATCATATATGAGGTAATTAGTGGCGAACAAGATAGGACTATGGATTTAAAAGAAGCTCGTGACATTTTAAATTTAGATAGACCAAAATCAGATCAGCTTGAAATTGATGCTCCTGTACATATACGAAATATGCTTACAGAGATTGAGTCTAATTTAAAAGTTGAGAAACCCCAATTGGATATTCTTAATGATATTATTGGTATTTACAATCAGTCTAGAAAAAACAGAGAATCCTTTAAAGAGTTCTTTAGTCAAATAGAAATTTCTTACCCTGAATATGTTGCAACAAATAAAACAAAAAGAGAGTTAAAATCGTTTTTTAATAGGGTGTCTGAAGAAAAACTGCATGGTCAAATTTCTTATGACCCCGTAGGTAATAAGATAGTCCAGATTAGAACTCATGACTTGAGTGGTAAAAGAGTAGCTGATAATAAACCACCAGCACCAGATGAAATCCATTTAAAAAATAAAGATTTAGAAGAACCATCTAAACCAACTGCTAAAAAAACAAAACCCGCTGATATAACAAAATATCCAGCTTTAGAAAAACACAGAAATACGATAAAGGAATTAACAAAACGAGAATTTTGGGATTCTGACCTTAAAAACATTGTTGGGACAAAAAAAGAAAAAGAACAATACGTAACAGGTAAAATTAAAGAAGCTAATAAAGCTTTAAATGAATTTAATAAAGACCCAGTTGCTTATTTTGAAAAACGAATACAACGATTGGAAGTTGAAAAAGTATTTGATCCGAAATTTGGAAAAACTGAACAAAAAATACTTAGCGAAGCAAAACAAGCCCTTAAAGAAGCAAAGGAATTTTCTAAAGGTGTTAAAGAATCTGAACCAACAAAAAAAAGATCAAGTGACGATATTGAACAAGAGTGGCTGAATTGGATTTCAACATCTCAATATTCTCCCGATGCTGGAAAAGCTATTATACGAAAAGATATAAAGGGCTTTGATGAGGTTCGTTCAAAAATAGAATATGCCAATGCAAAAAATATTACCTACGATGAGGCAACAAATACATTTATAGATTCTAAACCCGGAACATCCCAGAAAAAAGGTAAAAAACCCTCACAAAAGACATTACCTCCAAATTATCAGATTCAAGAATTAAAGACAGTAAAGTGGGGTGACAAAATTCTCAATCTTTATGATAAAATTTATGATAGAGTGCAGAAAAAGTTCACTAGGGTTATGAATCGCAAAAGGTGGTGGAATCTTACTCAAAAAACAAATGAGGTAAATGAGTACTATAAAATACCTAAAAAAGATAAAGGAGTAGAAAGAAAGTTTCCTTATCACCCTAAAGCAATTGAGTCTAAAAATGTAGGTGGAAAAAGAGCTTGGACTGTTAATCTTGTAGAATGGGAAAAAATGATTTCAGAGTTAATGAAAATTGACCCCAGAACTCGTGAATTTATCCAAGCAGATTTTAGAGAATGGAACAAAGAATTTGGAGCAGGGAGCAATGCAAAAACTAAAACTCTTAAAAAGGCTTATGATATTTATCAAAAGGCTTTATTATCGAACTATCTGTACGAACCTTTTGCTCAATTTAAAAATGCTCAAGATAGAGTAAAAAGAGAAACTTTAATTGCCGCTACTGGGGTATCTCAAAAAATAATTGATAAGTACCCTAACTTTGAAATGGTTATAGTTGACGACATTCCTAGCGGTCAGCATAAAACAAATAGTAAAGGCATAGAACACGAGTTTTTTTACACAACAAAGGATGGTAAGACCTTAGGTAAAAAACGCTTATATGAGAGTGAAATAGACGGTTATGGAGTACTTCCTATGGAGCTTTATAACGAGATATTGAATGCAAATGGTTTTGATCTTAGTACGTCTAGAATAAAGCCAACTATTGCCGCTTGGGTTAACGGTGAGCTGTTTTTATTTAAAGGTGGCTTTCATCCTTCAAAACCCGAATATGACGTTGCTTTAAAAAAGCCAAACAGAGCAATTGTAATGCTTAGTGCTGCCAAAGCTGTGCCAAAAGGAACTCAGATTTATCACGGATTAGCTTCTAAAAACCCAGATGGCTCAGTTAAGTATGAATTCAAAAAACGAGGCACAAATAAAACTGTTAAAAATCCAAAAGCTATTAAGATTAGAATGGAAGATTTGCGAATAGACTATGGAGTTCGTGAAGATTCTCACTCTATAGAAACTCAAACAATTAAAAAACAGTTCCACGTGTTATTAAACTCTCTACAGGTTTCTAGGGAAGGTTTTGACTCGTTAATGAATGAAGCTTTTGCTCCCAACATAGAGGGGAAAAAAGAAGCAAATAGAGTAGTTAAAAGCTTATCTGAAAATCCTGAAAACCCTATTCCTAATGATTTTAGAATAAAAGATATTGGCGATAAAGAATTTGTTTATCTTGTCAACAATCCCGGTCATCCTCTGTTTAGAAAACTTTTAATGGAGATGATTAAAAAAACAAAATTTAGAGAAGTTTCCGATACTTTTGGCGAAGAGAATAGTCTTATTGAGCTTAATGATTATGTAAATAGACTTCAAAAATGGGCAAACTATTCTGATTTTAATCCTATTATTACAATGATAGAGCCTGAACTTTATCAAGATATGATTCTTCGCTACAGAAAAAATAAGTATTTATACCCAGAGTGGAAATATTCAGGTGCAATGTGGGGAGCTGGAGTTGATCCAGTTACTAAAATAAAACACGGAGCGATTAAAAAAGGCACTTTTAAATTAGGTGAGGATGCTGATATTCCTGTTAGTTGGGGGGAAAATGAGACTTTAAAAAGTCTGTGGAAAAAATATCAATCTAATTTAGAGAAACTTAAGGACCCTAAGCTTAAAAAGGATAAGAAAAAACTTAAAGCCCTTAAGAAACAAACTGAATATATTAAAAATGAATTACTAGATATTGCAGTAATGAGAGTTCCATCTCCAGCAGTTAGTGGTACTCGAATGCTCATATTTGACGGATTTGTTAAAAATAATGGTAAAAATAAAGATTACGGAGCTTACCTAAACCCCGAAGATCACTTTTATTTAGATGGTATGGATGTAGATGGCGATAAAGTATTTATTTATCAAGGTCTTCCTAGCGAGTTTAGAAAGACAATCAGAAAAAATAAAGATGAACTTTCTGTAAAAATCAATGGTAAAAAAGCTACTTGGCAAAATAAATCACCTGAATTAAATAAAGATTTTGGAACGAGTGAAGCTCCTGATTTTATGAAAAGTAGAATTAGTCAATACCTTCCCTTTGCTTTAAGAAAATCTGGAATTGCATCTTATGATGGCAAACAAGGTATGGGTGCAGTTGTAAATGCAAAAACAGTTTTAAACTTTATGACTGCTGATATTATTGAAAATGGTGGAAAAATAACTCTTGATTTGATTTCAAGTAAAGGCAAAAAATATGGAACTGTAACCCTTGTAACAGATGAAGCTACATTAAATGGAGTAAAGGGGTTACGAAGAATGGCGGTAGAAGCGTCGTCAAGAACTGCTGATAGTTCTGAGTATTGGGAAATGATGGATGCTTTAGAAATGAGAGACGTTCTTTTAAAAAGTGCTTTTAGAATAATCCACGCCAAAGACCTTAAAGGGAACAAAATAGATTTTAAGTATAATGATATTAAAAATACACAGTATGGTGACCTTTCTGATGTAAATAATAAGCTTTATGGCAGAGATTGGAGAGGGGATAAGGCTTGGGGTATAGAAGAAGTTCAAAGGTCAGTAGAAAACGCATCTTCTAAAGAATACAAAATGAATTCAATATTGTGGCTTGCTAATAAAATGGCTGGTAGCAGTATAGATGTTCGCTACATAAAAGGCAATAAAGCATGGAGAGAACTTGTTAAGGCTTATAATGAAGTGTGGAAATCTCCTGAAATACGTCAGTATTTTGCTAGAAAAAAGTTTAAAATAACTCCGCTTTACTTAGAAACGGATTATGTTGAACTGGAAAAAAGAGTTATGAATCTTATCGATTCGGAAGAAAGTAAAATGCGCACTATTGACTCTATTTCTGGGGACAATCTTAGAGCAATGGGTTTAAGAAGAGATAAAAATCTTGATCCTCGTTATCAGCAATTATTTGATCAAGCTTGGAAAGATGGAGTAATCAAGGCACATAGTCCATTAAAGGAAGCTAAATTATTAATTAATGATGCTATTGATCTTTATAGTGCCATTGTTCTTGGTAAGAAAGGTTCAGAAATACGTGATTTAATTATCCAAAGTGGAGGCACAGAAAAACAAGCATTAGACTTTTTAGGCAAGTTAGCTGAGTTTGCAGTTATTCCAAAAGTTCAATATAGAAACAGAATTCAAGGAATAAAAAAGTCTCACGATCCTATGAAATTTGCTACAGATGATGTAGATAAAAAGATAGCAGATTTTCAAAGGCAGATAAGCGAAGAAGCTAAAAAATTAAATATAGACAGACAAAAAGCATTGGATTATTTTCATTTTTATATGATAGGGTCAATATATCCTCAACCATATTCAAGCCAACATTCATTAAAGCTTTATAGGGATGCGATTGCTAAAGAAAAGAACAAGCCTACAGAAGGACCAGATAAAACAAAATTGAGAGATGATAATTTTATAGCTTGGGCAGAATCAGTAGAGCAAAATTGGAGTAAGTACTATAACAAAACAAGTTTTACACGATTTCCATTAGAATCTAAACAAGTTCCTGAGGGCATTAAAAAAGAGTTTATGAGTGGCTTTGGTAAAATGTGGGATGTTATTCAAAGTGACCAACCCCTTAACAAAATTAATGAATTCTCAGGAGAGGCACTATACCCTGAAACTGTTAAATCTAATCAATCTGGTTCTAGAACTAGAAAACAAATAGAAACAAAAGTTGTTCTTGAAAGATTTTTTGATAACGTCTTTAAGGGTAAAAAAATTGAAGAACTCCCTAAAGATGTAATACCTAAAGATATACCACAGGTATTAAAAGATTTAATGACTGACCTTAAAAGTATGCCTGAGCCTTTTTCTGTAAGAATCGAAGAATTATTTGCTGGATATACATTAGAAGCATTTGGTAAATCTAAAAAGGTATCTGATGCTACTTGGGATGATATTAGAAATTTTCAAAGATTTATTCGCAGAGCAAAGGTTTCAGCATCAAATTCGCCTAGAGTTAAAAAACTTTACTATTATTTATTTCCTGAAAGAGTTGGAGAAAAGCAATTAAAGTATGATGTAAGTCAAGTATACAAAAGAACTGTTCCTTATGAACATAAACCCGGTGATATAGCCTTTATTGATATAAGACTTCCATTTAGCACAATGCAGTATTTAAGTGAGTCTTTTAATCAGATATATAATTTTGAGAATATAGATAAAGAGTATAATCAAGAATACACACAAAGATTCTATGGGTGGCGTGATCAAATACTGGGCATGGAAAATGGCACAACAGAGTTTTCACAATTGCATAGAGCTGCGATAGCAAAGATGTTAGCTGAAAGAGAATCTGTAGGTAAGCAAGGAAGTAAAGAGTCTAAAAGAGCCCGTAGAGAATTTTATAATGAGTTATGGGAAGAAAACAAACCTTTTTATGAAAGCCTTAAAGATAAAATTTATAAAATAACTGAAGGTGGAAAACTTGTAGAAAAAACTGGTGCTGAAGTAATGGAATGGATTGTAACTAAGCACCAAGATTTTTTTAATGGGTTTTATCAAAAATGGATAAGAGCATTAGATAGAGAAGGAAACTCTATTTGGGATAGAGTAGATACTCAAAACAAATATGGTATTATTGATGAACTTGTAGAGTTTAATAGCTTTGGTAGAATGAATTTAGAAAAAATAAGAAAAAAGCTATTACAACCCGCATCATTTGGTAAGGGCAGCATTATAGAAAGATTGATTAATAGTTCTTCGTTGTCTGTTGATTTGCTAAACAGAATACAATATGAAATAATTTTAGAAAATAGAGTAAAGCAAAAAGGGTATAAACCAAACTCAGTTCAAGCTAAAAAGTTCAGGGAAAGAGTTAGAAAGCCATTATTATCTAACGGAGAGTACAATCCACAATCGTATACCTCTATTGGATATGTAGATGAATTCTATTGGCCTCAGATGGATCATATGTCTACAAAGCAAAGTAGAGCAAAGGTAAGAGAGTATATTAACAATCAGATAGGGTTTCTTAGAACTGAAGTTGGTCGTTATGCAGATGATTTATTAAATGGGGTTGTTGAATCCACAGACAAGTATAGAATTAAAAAGCAATTTATTGCTCAAAACAAACAGAGTGTTGTTGAGTTATTAGAAGGAAACTTAAGCAAAGAAGAGTTTATTAACCGATTTGTTGCACTTCAGGAACTTGGATTTGAAAGAAGTTTTAATTCAAGTACGCTAGAGGATGGAGGGGCTGGAGAATTTGCTTACAAATGGCTTGCAAGTAAAAAGAATAGCAGAAGTTCATTAGATGATATAGGGTTTAATAGTAGACCCGGCAGCGGTAGAGAAAGGGGTGAGTCTCCTATGCCAGCTTTCAGTTTGGAGTTTGATGTTGTAGAGAACTATTCATCACAATGGATTAGTTCTTTTTATAAGAATTTAACTGCACTCGTTTCTCACGATGCTATTAACAGATTTTCACAAAAGAATGTTTTATATAAAAAAGAAGATAGAGAAGATTGGGAAATAATGATGAAACTCTATACTCGAAATGCAATGGGGCAGTCATCTATTTTCTCTCCAGATGTTATAGGCTTGGGTAAAGATTCTTTAAAAAGAACTCAAGATTTTGTAGCTAATACAGAAAAGATATTAAAGAAGGAAGAAATAAGTTCTGAACATAGAAAACAATATGAAGATGCTAAAGAGATTCTTAAAAAGGATAAGCGATTAAAAAAGATAAGAAAGACTGCATATTTTTGGACTAGCGATCAACAATGGGCAAAGCTTTTAAATAAACTTGTTTCTAATCGAGTTGGAGAAAAGTTATTTCCAGATATACCAAAATCTCCTGAAGCCCGTCAAAGATATTTAATTGATGCAGTTAAAAACATTGGTGCTTTTGAAGCAAAATGGTCTTTAATATCACTTTTATCACACCCAAAAACAGCAGTAGGTAATCTTTTAGGTGGTAATGTTAATACTATATCAAATAATGGATTACGTCACTTTTTAAGGACAAAGGATAAACCCTTTCTGTATAATATTTTTAAAGGTGGAAAGCTTAAAGATGGCACTGAAATAACCCCTGACAATGTTTCTACTTGGCTAAATAGATTTGCTGAAGAATCAGGCGCATTAGAATCTTTTATTGTATCTGAAGCATCTCTTGAAAGAGGGTTTAGAGGCAAAAAGGTAAAGAACTTTTTATCTGAGTTTATAGAAGAAGTTAGAAAAGATTATTCTATGCCAGATCAATCTTTGTACGACATTGCTAAAAAACACGGCATAAACAAAGCATTCGTAGATGGTGGCGCTTGGTTTATGAGAAAATCTGAAAGAATATTAAGACGAGATTCTTTTCTTTCGCATTATTTAGCTAATTATGAAATACTAAAGGACATAGTGCCTAATCTTAGATATGATAATCCTTATCTAATAAGAATGGCAACAGAAGGTGTTAAAGCAACTCAATTTTTATATCACGCATCAGCTAGACCAGCATTTTCAGCAACATCAACAGGGAAGATTTTAACTAGATTTATGCCTTTTGCTTGGAATTCAATAAGATTTAGAAGGCTAGCGTTTCAAAGAGCTGCAACATACGGTTTTGATATGAACACACTTCCGGGTAGAAGACTTCAAAGAATCTTAACACTTGATATGCTTACTTTTGCATTAGCTAATATATTTACTTCATCAATTTTTGATTCAGCATTACCACCTCCTATGTCTTATTTGCAAGATACTGCTGATTGGGTATTTGGTGACGAAAAAATGAGAGAAAGGGCTTTCTTTAACCAATGGCCTCATCCTGCACTAGCACCATTATCAACAATAACGGGTCCTTCACTAAGGTTGGTTTTAGCGCCTACTAAAGCTTTAATAAATAACGATTGGGAACCCTTTTTAAACTATCAAGCTTGGACACTTGCTCCTTTTGGTAGGTTTGCAAGAAGTTTATATAGAACTGCAGAAGTCCCTGAAATGTGGGTAGAAGAACTGACTGGTTTTCCTATACATAGATTAGCACAGAAAATGAAAAAGGCACGCAAAGAAACAGAAGAAGAATTAACTGAGGTAGAAATCTAATGAATTCAAGAGAAAGACAAATTATTAATCAATTATTTAAGAGCATAGGTATTGATCCCAGTTCTTTTAAAACTCCAACTGCAAAACAAAGTCCATATTTTGACGCTCAAGGTAAAAGAATTCCGCAAAAAAGAATTCATCGATATGAAATAGTTTACGATAGTAAAGGTGAAGAACTTCCAAATCCAGAAGGAAGAGGATTAATTGAGTTAATGCCAGCTAGCCCTAGAGATTTAATAGCTGAAACAGTTGGTGCAGGTATAGGTGAAGCAGTGAATAGTCCCGAAGTAGGTGCCGTAGGTGGACTTCTTGCGAGTATACTAACTGGCAGACCAAAAACAAAACAACAAGTTAGTAATCCTTATAATTCATATAGTTCAAATCCTTACCAATATACAAACTACCCTGTAAGAGTTAAATATAGAGGAGTTGACAAACCCACAACGAAGGCAATAGACTTAAATCCAAACAACCACCCCCTAAACCCAGAAACCTTTATTACAGAAAACACGAAACTTGTTAAACAATTTAAGGACGACCAAGTAGGTAAGCTTCCTCTTATGGGGTTGCCTAGACTTGAGCCAGGTGGTGGGATAAGAGGTTTAGACGAAGTTGATGTTGATATGATTCTAAGGGATAAATATGGAATGGAATCAGTTCCTATATTTCGTCAAGGCGACTATGATCAATTTGGGAACATTAGAGGCATAGAAAATCTTGAGAATGTACGAGGACAAAAACAAATGATGTTTGGGGATATTGATCTTCAAATGTCGGATGTTGATATTGAAAATCCTGCGCATTGGAATAAGTGGGTCACAGCTGGAAGTCAAGGAGAAGCTTGGGAGCGAGCGGTGAGGTATGTAAGAGATAATCCAGAAAGACGATTAAGTGTAGATTTAACCCCGGGTGGTATTCGGTTTTATGATACCAGTATGGCTGGAATAACAGACAAGATGAAAGGCGAGGCTATCAATAATTATATGAAATTTATGGGGGCATTAAAAACTGATCCAGCATATATGAATTTCGAGTTAAGTAGAATAGCTGATCGTTTAAATAAAATTTATAAAGGTGCGCCAAGCAAAGGAAAAGGACAGTTTGGAAAATCTTTATTAGATTTTATAGCTCAGAAGCCTTATGTTTTAGATAGGAGTGGAGCTCCGCTTTTTACACAGAAAAACTGGATTAAGATGTCTGGTGAAAATAAACCGGGATATAATCCAGTAATGGAAGATGTTGATTGGGATAAGATTAAAGGTATGCCAGATTATATACAGAGACGATTTATTCAAGAAGGGGGAATACAAAGTGCAATTCGCTTATCAGCTAAACCAGAACGAATAAGCAGATGGGTAAGAAGCAAAGGTGAAGCTCCATATACTTCACAGTGGATAGGAGACATTGTAGGCAAAGAATCTACACAAGCATTATTTCCACAAAGTGCAATACGAGACAAAGCTAAGATTATAGATCAGTTAAGATATGTGCAAGGCTTGCAAGACCCTGTAAGAAAAGATTGGGGTGTGGGGTTTGGAGATAGCAATTTACTTGATCCAGTTTTAAGGTCGTTTGAGAACACAGCACAAGAGACAATCAGAAAAAATTTAAAACTAGGGTTATTACCAGCAATACCTACTTTAAATCAAGAATTTAACCTAGAGGAAAATAGATAATGCCATACGGAAAAGGTACTTACGGGAAGAAGAGAGGTAGACCTCCAAAAAAGAAATCTAAGTCTCGTAAAAAAAGCAATAAAAAGAAAAGATAACTTTAGCAATATTTATATAAACGTCAGCAGAAGAGGTCGAGGGGGTTAACGCACCCTTTACTGTCTTCTGCGTCAGTCTACTTAAGTTACAATCATTTTTATAATGTATTCATATCTATTTCATTATCATCTAAGTTGTCAAGATATAATTCTTCAGAATTATTTAATTCATCGTACCCTAATACCCATTTTAATGCCATTATCCAACCGTGATTAACTGCTCTTGTTTCATTACTAAGACTGGGAACTGAACTAGATTTATCTAAACATTTTGTTAATTTAATAAATACATCGTCTTTCTTTTTAAGATTTAGATTGCTCATTTTCTTCTCCAATTAGCTTTCAAACTCACAAGACACATAACCATACAATTTAATTGCTCTTCTGATTCTTATACCTAATTGGAACTTAGCAGCATAAGGCATTGCTTTTTTCCATAGTTCAGTTTCTGTTTCAGGATCATCTGTTGACATTATCCATCCTTTAACATTTACTTTAGATAACCAGTTTCTAGCTGATATGCCTGTTTCTTTTTTACATACTTTGTTTACTCTTTTTATTTCTTTATCACATATTGGCAAGTCGTCTTCATCCCAACTCCAACTATCATTTGGTATTCTTCCTCCAAAATCCATTATATCAGAACTTGGTTGTACTGCAAACCAAAATTTATGCTCTATATCTCCATTAACATATCTACCCATTTTACTCAACTCCTGTTTTTAATTGATCCTCTGTTGGATACCCAAGTGTTCCTTGTCGCACCACTTTTATTTTATATTTTTCGCCAAACCCTTCCATATCTAACAGCCCATCCACAATTACAGATTCAGCAAAATCATTATTTTCAAAGTTAAACAAGTCACTAGGCAATACAGGCGAATGTTCATATAGCCAATCTTCATAGTGATCAGCCAAATCAGTAGCTGTTATTTCAAACTTACTAAATTTGTAAATATCCTCAAGAATGTGTTTTTTGATTAAAAGGTCTCTTACAAATGAAGGATTATAATCAATACACCATTGAATAAATTTCTTTTCTTCAAGATATAGTACAATTCTTTTATCTTTTGTCATTACTACTCCTTTTTATTATTTCTTGTTAAAAATTCAAACACATCAGGTGTTTTATGTCTGTCTTTAATAATTATATTCTTTTTTCGTTTAACCACTTTTTTCATTCTATCGTCATAAGAATAATACTCTTTTTTTTTCTGTTCTTTTTTAGTCCTCATCAAATTAAAATACCCTTGATTAATAAGGCTTTCTCTTTTTTTCTGTTCTTGTAGCCCTACTGTTTTTAATTCAGGTTTTAACTCCATCCTTAATTCCATTTTATCAACCTTATCTATTTCGTAGAATGGCTTTTCACAGTAATTACATACTCCGTTTAGATATTTTCTTGCCTCTTGATCAGACATCTGCCAAGGACCAGCACAAGAACATTTAAAAAGTTTCATTATGCTGTACTATATCTTTTTCAAAAACCCTTCTTTGGTTTTGAAGTTCATCTCCCGATAGCCACTCTTTCCAATCCTCTGGTCTTTCTTTCCAAGATTCTATTATATTATTATATAGTATATCAGGTGTCCAAGGTTTATCTTCATTTTTACTGTTAGCAATATCTCGTAGTGTTTTAGCTCCTTCGTTTTCACTCCAGCCCAGCCAATATCTTACCATATCTAATGTAATTTTTATATTTTTAACATTCTGGGTCATTTTGTATCCCCTTTGTTTGTTGTTTTTCGTCTGTTATCAATGTTACTAACAACAGTAGGTACTGAATTGCATCTGATATTCTCCCTTCAATCTTCTCATCAGAATATTCAGTACCTTTATTAACATAGTTAGTAATAGAGTCCATATGTTTTAACAGATAAACCATTATAGCCTTTTTAGGGTCAATGTCTAATCTATTTCCTACATTTTTAAAATTAGCGTGAACATCTTTATTACCTTGACTAATTGTATATTCTATTCTCTTTTCAGAAGCCATCTTATGTGACTCCCCTAAAAAGTTTCTTATAGTTTTATTATATCTATCGTTTGTCATTATGTTCTTACCTCTCTATGTTCTTCTTTAAGTATAAAATCAAAATCTTCTTCGATTTTTGTTGGTTGTTCAGAATCTTTAAGATTGTTTTTATCGTATATCTGTTCTAATAAAAAGTGGATGTGTTCTTCTTGTTCATCTTTATTAAACTCGTGAACAATTGAATCCGTTACTTTATCTATTTGTTTTTGTATAATGCTCATTTCAAATTCCTATTTGCTAGCGATATATGGGGTATTTTCAGTATAAAATAGCTTACTAGAGGTCACTTTTTTTACTTTATCACGTGTTATGTTGCCTAAAGTTCTTTTAGCTTTCTCGAGCGTATTTTTCTTTGAAACGTAAACCCATAATCTTGAGTTAAGAGACCATAAGACTAGCTTAAAGTCTTTTCTCTGTCTCATTTTCTTGTGTATATCGGGGTTGTTAGTTTGATAACGATAATGTTTATCGCCACGAATAAATGGATATTCTCGCCACATATATGTTTTATCCATCACATACCTCGCATATTTTTTTGTCACATGGTATGCCACCAAAGATACTTCTATTTAAATAATCCACAACTTTTTTCTTGCGAACATTTAGCTTATAGCACCAATATCTATTGCATCCCAAGCAGAGATAAGGCGGATATTCTGTTGGGTTTTTACCTCGCCAACTTTCAATCGCCTTATCTTCTGCAACTAATTTAAGATCAATCCATTCTTCAGCATCTTTGCCAAAATAGTAGATTAAATCAAGTATTCGAGCCTTTCTTTTACCTCTTTCATCAGAAGTTTCCAATCTGGAAGCCATTTGCGTATCTCCATACTGACTTCCTTACCATCTTCATTAAATCTTTATACTGGGAATTTCCTTTTTAATCTATCATATAGGGTCATAGAGCATACTATTAATGCCAATCCCCCAAATAAAACACCTATCCAAATAAGTAATGCTAAACCAAGAACAAGAATATTTGCAATCCATTCAGCAATTGTCCATATTGTAAGCATTAGTTATTACCATATGTGTTAAGTGTTTTGTTGATTAATTCAGCTACTTTGTTGAGTCCATAGTCATCGGGTTCAAAAGACTGAACATTGTTTATATCTCGCTTTATTGATTTTAAAGCTTCTTTTAGTTTTTTTATAATATGGTCTGATTTCATAAGTTCTCCAGAGAGTTTAGCCAATTCCCCTTCGTAATATGATTCAGGATTTAAGGATTCGAAAGTATCACCCATTTGGATGAGTTCCATCCCATATTTCATCTAACTTATTTTGCATATTGTCTAATTGTTCTTGCCTAAGATGTTCTCTGTAGGTGTTAACAAAAATCCAAATAGCAATCATTAGCATTGTGATCCATTCCATACTATTGCTTACAAACATATGATAAGCATAAGTAGTCCAACTAACATCATTCATTTTTACTCCTTTTGATTATATTTTCTCTTAAAGACTTTGGAATATTTCTCCATTTAGCAAAGGTTTCTCTTTTGCCAACTAAGTTTTTATATCTAGTATGTGCTGCTCCATTTTTCTCTATCAAGCCTTCTTCTAGCATTTCTTTATACATCCCAATAAGCCCATACAACCCAACCTTAGTATGGTGTGATTCTATTTGTTTAGTCACAATTTTCACCTTTACAAGCCCCTTGATTAGATTCAACCATTTCTTTATCGCTAATAAGGTTTTCTGTATTTGAATCAATCTTATTAACAGCATCATTGGCTCTTCTATGGAAATCATTCATAAATCCAGCAAGCTTTCCATCTTTATTGGTTTGATATAGAGATTCTGTAATTTCTTTTATCTCGTCTAATTCGAACCAAATCCCAAATTTATGAACTTGCTGTGTTCTTGTTTCTGTTTTTATTGTCATATCGATCATTTATTTTCCTTTTTCTTTAAAGTTATTGGGGTTCAACAGCGCCAACCATTTCACTTGTTACAACTAATCCCACAACCAAACACGATTGTTTTTATTAGGTTACTCAAAGTGCGAACCCCAAAATTGTTATTTTTCACAGATTTTGCATATAATTCTGTTTAATCCATATGTGGGCATATCTGTATATCTAATCGCTGACCCACTTAAAGAAATTGACCATACCATTTTACAGGTAGGGCAAAACTTTAATGTCCTTTCAATATGAGCAAGATTTGCACTATGCTTAAAGGTTCTTGTAGAGCGTCTAGACATTTTCTTTATGACCCATTCCATTATTATTTATCCTTTGCAAATTCCAAAGCAGCATCATAATCGGATTCAAGTTTGTGAATCCCATCATTTTTATATGCTTTTTCAATTAAGTGTTTAATCTGTTCAACTGCAGTATCACAATCATATCTTATCCATCTTGCTATTTTTGTTATCTTCTTATTACAATCTTCACAAGTGTCTTTATCTGGAATTGATGGTTTCACTGCTTTATCCTTTTAGCTTTTTTAAAAGTTCTAAAAATTTATCCATTGGCATTAGGGCATATGTATCTCCACGATCTTCTCTAAATGCTACTATATCTGTGTGTTCACATTTTAGGTACTTAGGTAATGTTTTTCTACGTTTTGCTTGAACAGTATACTCTTCAATTTTAAGATCAACTTCCTCGTGAAGTCCTAATGATTGACCATTAGAACCCCAAGCACGTTGGGCTGAGAACCCCCAGCCCTGTGCATTGTTGACAAGTTCTCGCTCAAAAGAATTACCTTTGCGTTTACTTGGATGACTCATTTTCTATTATTTCCTTTTCTATAAAACGAACTTGCAAAGAAGCGATAATATTTCCTTCTTCATCGGTTACATTTATATACTTATCAAGTAAATGTGCATATTCTTTATTAATCAATATGTCATCTACTGAGTATCTGTAATATGTTACGGTAGCCATTTTGCCCATCTATGTAAAGTAAGACTACACTCCATTGGTCCAAAACCGAACCCTAGATTAAAGTGTTCACCATTAACATTGTGAAACCCAATAAACATATTTATTAAAGTAAAGAGGACAAGCCTAGCTCCAACCCCTTCACTATTATCTAACATTTCTAATTTGAATAAGTATTTCATAGCGTTCCTTTACTAAATCCCTGATCGTGTAGAACAATGGGAGGAGGTTCTTTAAATATCATATGTTCTTTATTAAACGTAAACATTATTTTAAGACCCTTTCCATCTCTGTTTTTATCAGAAGTAATTAATCTTTCACTCTCTATTCTAGTTCCGTTAAGCGTTAATACTTTATCAGCTTCTTGCACCACAGTACTAGAGCCTTTTGCAGAATTAAGATCAACATAACCAGTTTTAGCTGATTCCTTATTAATGTGATGAACTGCTATTACAACACATTCTTGATTGACAGCTATGTCTTTCAATCTTGTTACAATAGAATTCATTTTATCAAATTCGTTATGAACATTTCTCACAATAATTTTATTAGTAGGATCAACCATTACTATATCTGGATTAAACCGAGCAACTTCTTCCTCTAGTTTATCTACATCGGGGCATTTATGAACTGGGTGAATGTGATCAACTGAATCATATAAGGTTGAGGTATCTTCAAGTTCCTTATGGTACTTATTAGATTCATCTTTAGAGTATCCTAGAGAGATTTGGATAAATCTTCTATAGGTAAGATGCCAAGTATTTTCTAGCGAAAGATATAATATCTTATGCTTTCTTAAGAGAACAGCGAGATTAGATAAGTATGTAGATTTACCCATTCCCGTATCACCTAAAAGAATTACAAGTTCACCCGGCATTACCCAAAAGTCAGAGTTCCAAGTGTGGTAAAGGTCTTTAAAATTAAAAGCACTTTTTGATATACCAGACTCTAAAAACTCTTTATACTTTTCAGCTAATGTACTCATATTTTCAATCGGCATAGAATAATCTTTTCGTTTGAAATGAATACATTTTGGATCACAGTATTTAGACATTATATAATCATTGCACCAATAATTGTACCCTTTGTCGTAGGCACTATTTGCAGTACTTATAGCCTCTTCTTTATTGCCAGTCCATCCAATTAAAGTTTGAATCACAGTTTCTTTAGGAATACCTGATCTTCTATACCAAGCAGCAATCCTCATCATAGACTCATTTCTCTCTCCCGGAATCGGAGGTTTAGATAAAAGAGTCTGCATACAAGTAACCACTCTAGTGGGATCAATATCAAATGTAGACCTTTGAACAGTAGCGCTTTTATAGATTTTTTCAGCTTCAAGCTTTAAGTATTTCTTAAGGTAGGGAGCAACATTCTTAAAAGCATACTTCTTTAAATCTATTTTGGTGGGGATTGTAGAAGCCTTTTCTTTTATTTTATCTAAACTAAAAGTATTCAGTTCTCTTAAAGTTAGTGGAACTTTAAATAAACCACTCTTTTTGTTGTAGCTAAAAGGCGACCTTATCAATCTTGCCCCATCATAGATTTTATCAGCATCAGGAAAAACATCTTCTAATGTTGCTTTAACTGAAAAAGGTAGAGTAGTAGAAGGAGTGAATCCAAACAAATTAGGCAATGTAACGTGAAAACCAGTTCCACTATACCAAATTCGTATATGTTCTTCTTTAATTGATAAATCTTCTATTAAGTCCGTGTTTACAAAGAATCTAATTGCCTGAAGTCTTTCACTTTCAGACACTTCTTTATAATCAAGGTCTAGAATAATCTGATCAATATAATAAACGCCTTTAAAGGTGCTTATAGAATTTCTACCATCTAAATGACTTTGAATTTCTTGGTCAAAAGAATACCAGCTGTGATACAATTCGTGTTTATTTTCAGGAAGCCCAATGAGGCTAGGCAAATTCTCAATTAAATCTGCCCGACCTCTATTAGCTATATGCCCTGAAGCTATTTCTACGAAATGTGTTGGATTTCCCAACTTTTTTCACCTTTATATGCTGACACTTCTTTTAAAGAAATACCTGCGTTTTTGAGCATATGAGTTTTTTCATTCTTAATTCCTCTAAACTTTCTCATAAAAGTATCGGGATTGAATCTTTTCTTATATGTTCTTAATGTCCATTGTTGAGCATCTATTTGTATATGATGAGAACCTATTATTGTACCTGGTGCAAGTTGTTGAAGGAATTCAATAATGCAACTTTCAGCACTTATTTTAGGCACTTTTGACTTAGGCTTAAAAAGCGTTGTAGTTCTGTTATAATCCATTATGACAGATCAGGTATTAGATTATCTGCTTCACCTTCAACCTTTTTACTGTTCCAGATAGACCCAAGAGAATTGTTTCCACTATACTTTTTAGGTTTATTCTTTAGATTTCTCCACCATCCAAGAAGAGGTTTTATACCACCTTCTGAGGTTCCAAATTTGTAAGGAAGAATAACCCTCTTATTATTACCATTTTGGTTTATATCGGTTGTTTCATATTCAATGACATAACATTTTCTACCAATACAATCACGAATTGTTTCTTCAGATAATCCATCCTTTTTTTCATTCAGAGTATTTTCATTAATATCGTGACCAAGTACCGTAAGAAAATCTGCAATATTCTTAGAAGGTCCCCTAACTTTGTTGTCACCGAATGGAGAACCCCAACCTACGACTTCACCTCTTTCATTCTTTTCGTGATTGCAGTTCATATACCAATACACACCATACTTTGATTTAGTATCTTCAGGTAGATCAGCATTTACATTAATGCAAATATCATTATCATACTGACTTTTTTCAGTCGTATTTTTTATTTCTGTTATTCTAGCGTATTTAATCCATACACCCTTAGGCCAATCTTCGTTAGACCCATTAGAAGATGGATTTACTTTTCCAAAACCAGTCATTTCTTCTCCATTTTTGTTAATTGTTGTTCAAATTTGTCAAGAGCTCCATTGGTTAAATTTCCATTTAAAAACTCCATAGCTTTTTTATTCTTTTCTTTAGAAAGATTTAAAGCCTCAACTGTTTTTATAACTTTGTCTAACCTAGTCTTTGTAGGTACTTTATTGTTATCTATTCCAACTTTAGTATCTGCTATAAGGATTGCTGCTTCGGTTTCAGTAAGTGTTTTAAATCCACTATCTTTCCATTTTTGTATAATAACTTTGCTCTTAGGTGGGCATTGTTTATGAAGCATCAGTTCATTTAGCTTTCTACTTTGTTCACCAGTTACCATTCCGGGTATAATATCATCGCCAGTAATATGAGTTTCTTTCTTATAGTCAAGCAATTTAATATCCTCACCAGCCCATAGTTCTATACCTAACCCAGTTAAAGTTGATAAACCTTTTGCTAGGCATCTACGAATTGTATTTTGAATTTGAACAGAATCTGGATTTTTAACTGACCTATTTGAATTATCAGTCACAGCAAGCTCCATAGTTGTGCTATGGGTATCACCATTTCTATCTTCTATTTCAATTTCAACAAATACTAATGCACTTGCATCTGGTAGTATTGTATAAGGAAGTAGATATTTATTTCCACCAAGTTCGGTTGGAAATCTTTTTACTTTATAGTCACATCTAGGAAAGAACTGTTTTACCAGATCCCAAGCTTTTGCCCAAGATAGATAATCAAATCTTCCTTTCTGTTCAGTCATACCTTTTATATCTTCATTACGAAGAACTGCGTACATATCGCACATTTCTTCAAAGTTAGCGTTTTGTGTTTCGCTCATTATACTCCTATAGTTAAATTATTAAAAAAGTGAAGGGCTGGAAAACCAAGAGGGTAGGTGATAGTAGTGTGGTATCTTGGTACAAGGAATATCCAACCCTTCATATGCTAAATTATGCCATTGCTCTTTTATGGAGAGCGATGTGCTTTTCTATTATTTTATTAGGCGGGCTTGTTTTTAACGCTTCTGTACAAGCATTATACAAAGACCACATATTATTTTGCTCGAACTCTTCATAGGGAGGCTTATCCCAGTTTTTGTAAGCTTCGTTGGATTGATTAGCTGATAATAGCTTATATCCCCTAGCTTTGCCTATAAACTCATAAGCTTCATCTTTGTTTATAGGTGTGTTTTTCATTATTCGAGTATCTTCAACAATATCAGTAAAGCTTTTGTTAGCTCTATAAAGAGCATTTACCAACTGATCTTGGAGGTCTTGCAATACATTTTTAGTATGTTTTCTCATTATGGTGATTTCGCCTATAAAAGCCATATTGTCACAAACAAATATTCTAGCACCAGCACATACACCGTTTGCCATTGATTTGTCATAGCTAGAGCGCATACCAATCGCTTGGTGCATTTCTTCATTGTCACCTTTATAATAGTGGACTCCGAAGAATTTGTTATAGTTACCATCTTTATCTTTACCAGATAAAGCATATTGAGAGCTGTCATATTCATAACCCTTAAGTAAGGTATCAGCTACTTCTTTTGTATTGTCTATTATATCTTTGTATGGAACAGGTACATAAGTCTCTGTTTCCTGAGGAAGTGGAACACTACAAACTTCATTATAGTTTGCATTTATTCCACCACAATGAACCATTAGTTTATTCGTCATAAGGATTTCCTTAATAGATTTAATGTTTTCATTCTTTCTTTATGAATAGGATGCGGTTCTTTTAAGTTATCAGCACGAAACTTATCGCAATCTCTAGTCCATCGTTTATATATCTTTACAGCCAATTCCTTAGTTAGGTCAAACTTGGCTATCAAACCAGATACAGCATCTTCTTCTGATGGAAAACCCAATTTGCTTAAGTAAGGGTAAAGGTTTTCACACATTTCATCTGCTGTTTTTTCTAAATCACTCATTAAAAAGTTTTTCCTGATTTTTATTTGCTCTATTTGCATCGGATTGTCTCTTAGCTTCTGTAAGGAGATCATCTAATTTCCGAGTTGCAACCATTGCTCTTTGGATACTTTTTCTATCTAACTGTTTAGCAAGTTCAGGGCTTATTTTATTTGCCTTTTCAACAAAAGAATCAATGCTATTGAACATTTGTGCCCAACTCTCTCTTAGTTCTGTTAAAACTACCATTTTGTTCCTTTTTTAAAGTTAGTGTTTCATAATAATCTGATATATCTATTTCTCGACTGCAAGGTTTACATTCTAATGTGATTTCTGTAATTGTTTCCTTTAATTCAGGGTCGTAGGAACTGTACAGATGTCCAATTAATTTCGATTTGCAGTAAGGACATTTTCTTGAATTAATTCTCATTGTAAGTATGAGAAGGCTCTCAACGTGTGTATGTGGAAGGGGTAAGGAAGCGGTAGTTATTGTCAAGAGCCTACCTCAATTAGTTACTTAGAAGTAATTTTCTATGATAAGCAAACATATAATTAGATAACATTCTTTTAATATCTTTGCCGACATATCTATTGAATTCCCTGCGGTCTTTTATTTTTCTAGCTATCTGAACAGCCTTATTGCTGTTAATCTTTCTAAGGTAAGAAGATAGTTGCCTCTTAGTCATCATTCTAATTCGCAGAGTTTCCATACTTCTAGAGCTATAGAATTCCTTAAATTCTTTTACCAGATTTTGAGCATTGGAACAGGTGATTAGTGAGGAATTCGATTTGTAAGATTTCATTGAATTTGACATCAATAAATGTCTTTTCTTTGAATCTAATCGTTGATTTATTTGCATTTTACCTCCTTTTAAGATAATACAAAATAGACATAATTGTCCAGTTTTAAGGTTAATTATTTATAAATTGTGCAATTGTTAAAGAAATCAAGGGGTGGTCTCAGGGGTGGTCTCAGGGGTGGTTTTTATAAGGGGGGCGCAATGCGAACACCCCCCTTTTTAACCGAAGCTTACATAATACTTTTATAAATAAGCTTCTTATCGAGGTAAGCTGATTTCACTTCGATTTCCTTCCAATTTGCTTCTTTACTGGTAAAAATATCTCTAAACGGAAATTTAACATCCGATTTACTTGTGATATATTTAACAATATCTTTCTTTGAACCAGTTTGCTTAAAAGCATTTCTTAAGTTCGTTGTTGAGATGGCAAGAAGCATACCTTCTTTAATGTCCTTTACTTCCCAACATTTTAAGCACCATTCTTTGTAAGAAATTGCACCTTTAACTAGCTTTGCAAACTTATCAAGCTCTTTTATATTGCAACGAAATAAATATTCGTGAATTAAAGCTTGAAGTATACGAAAAGAAAAAGTTGCGGGATTGTTTCCAGACAGTTTGTGGATTCTTTCTAAATTATATCCAGCTTGATGACTTCCAACAGATATATCCTTTAAAGAGAAGTTCCAAGTATCTTTCATTACAAGCTTGACTTGTTCTTCAGTTATTGAGCTCTTTGCCCAAGTCTTATATAAGTAATCTACATACGAAGGAACTGTAGCTTTTCCAAACTTCTTTGTTTGAAGATAGTATTTTGTTCTTTCAACTTTTTCCTTAGTTCCGCCTTCTTTCTGTGATTTTATCTTTATAGCTACTCTGCCTCTTCCCAAATTAGACCTTCCTACGACACTTTCAATTGCTTTTGGAGTTTTGCGTAGGCTTATCATAAGTTCACATAAAGAACCAGCTTGTTTCACATTATCATTCCAGCCATATTCTAAATCTGGAACTTGTTTAACTTCTGTTAACTTTTTGTATAAGTCAGCCATTGTTTCATCAGAAGTATTTACTAAGGCATATTTAACAAATCCTATAGTACCGTCATAATCGTCTGTAAACTCCTCAAATAATTGCATTGATTTTTGTCGTTTAGTTTGATAAGTAGATTGCAAGTCTTTAAATTCATCTTCTCCACCACAAAGTTCAATTAAAGTATCTTTATCTTCCTTGACTCCAACCAAGTTTTCAAAACGGAGAAAACTATGATTCCAAGAAATATCATCTTTTTCAAAGTGTCTTTTCACATAGTTCGCAATAGTTTTTGATTTAGAGTTTTTAACTGCCCAAGTCAATGCTTCTTTTTGCACTTGCTGAGTGTTACTAGCAAAATCTTTCATTGCTTTTTTATCAAATGAATCAGAATTAAACACAAAAGGCTTTAAAAGATCAGGCACTAAATTAGAGTATCGTAATCTTTCTTTTACATAATTAGGCGAATGTCCAAACTTTTCAGAAATGCTCTTAATAGTACTATCTTTATCAATCATACCTTTAAAAGCTAAAACTTCTTCTAAGAAAGATAAATCCTCTCTTAATAGGTTTTCTTCTAACTGAAGAGTAGATAAGTCACCATTAGGGGCTGGTGAAACAATTACTGGAACTTCTGAAGTAATATTGTACTCATTTTCTAATTCCTGAATTGCTTTCAGCCTTCTGTGTCCTGCAATAAGATAATATTTGCCATCTGTGGGGTCTTTATACACATTTAAAGCACTTCTTAAACCATTATTATTAATACTGGTTTTTAAGTTTTTAAAAGACTCCGATTTAGTATCAACGCCTTTACGAACATTTGATACAATTTTTATATTTTTACTTAATAAGAGTAAAGACTCTTCTGTTTTAGTTACTGTTTTAGTTATGTTTTTCAACTACAACTCCTTTTGTTATGGGTTTACAATACCAACATTCACAATTAACTTCGTAAAGATGTCCATTTTCATCTGGTTCAAAGTCTCTTCCTGAACAAGTAGACATTTTATATTTACTAAGTTGCTTGATTCGTTTTTTAATTAAATCGCTATCTGTTATCACCATACCATATCCATCAAAATATTCAATAATAATTTCTAAAGTAGATTCAGATAGTTCTATGGATTTATTATTTCTTTTTATAATCATATTTATCCTTTTCACACTTGAAGTGTTTGAATTGTAGCGATATATGGGGTGTTTTAAGACCTTAATCGCTTTAATATGGAGAGATTTAGGGGTAACTGATACATTACCCCTAGTTTATTATTTAACGCTTGTTAACGCCTTTTTTACAATCTGTTTGTCCTTTCTATAATACATAGGCTTATCTAAAACAGACTTTCTAAATGGAACAAACCAATACATATCTCTTTTTTCCTGTAAGGCTTTTTGAAATCTTTCATCTAAGAATCTTTCACAATCAGCAATAACCACTTTTAAATCTTCCTCGTTCCACTCACCAAGCTTTATCATTTTTTCTTTTTCTTCAGTACAATATCCACACATACTCCACACAGTAGCAGATTTATCAGCTAAACAAATTTCAGTGATTACACTAGCATATTTTGAATAGTGTTTTTTTAGGCTTTCATAAGCAGAATAACTATAAGCACTAGAATCATATTTTTTTAAATAACCATGCTTTTCCCAATCAAAGGGAGCAAGCACTGCTTGCCCCCCATTGGTTTTTTCTAGATTAGTAAACAACATTAATATTCTTCTGAATTATAATCAAGCTCAGGCATTTCTCCACTTTTTATACCTTTATGTTTTTTTACTATTGATTTTATTACAACAGAAGGAACATAATGATAAACTTGTTCGTGTGTCCACTTGTCACTACTTCTTCTTGCTAACTCAGGTTCAATCATAGGGCTATCTGCATAAGGTATAAGCAATTCTTCTTTTTCATTTGGAAAACCTACTTCAACATATCTATACTTGGTAGATAAGCCATTTATTTTTGGATCACACGAGTGGCTAGCAGATGCTTGAACTGACACAGAAAAACCGTCATTAAAAACAACCTTTTTTCTTAAATCCTGTATTGGCGTTTTTAACCACCGATACTTTTTAATTACCTCATCTCTACTCATATACTCACTATTTCTTGAGTGAGGCATAAGAAAACCTTCATCATTATAGACTTTACCTATGTACCAACCAGCATTTGATTTAATAGGAGTTAATTCTGATACGTTGTTAACAAATTTAATATCTTTAATGTTTTTTAATGTTTTCATTTTGTCTCTTTCTTTTAAATATTTTCAAATTTTACACAGAATGTCAGCTATTCGATTTTTATCATCTTCAAATCTTTTTCTATAATCTCCAACATCGTATATAATAGTGTCACTAGCGGGATTGTTTTTATATTTTATTACTATTTGACAATGATCCATAAAACTATCATCGAATTGTATAGAACAAATAGTTTCTAAGTTTATTGCATAATTATCTTCTAATATTATCCAGTACATGGTTTTTATCCTTTTTTAAATTATTTAAGTTGTAAATTTTTAGGGGCAATGGCATAACTGCCAACCAACAACACAAAGATATTGTGTTAACTTTTATTTAGTGTCGTTGTTTTTTTCCTATTGATTTTTATTTTTATGCCCCAAATGTAAAATAGGGAGAGTGTAACTGAGATAACAGTCACAACTCTCCCTAGGCAATGGAAAGTGCAGGTTTCACTTCCCAAAAACACGTTTCCTAGCCTCTGCCAAGGCTTTAAGAACATTCGGAAAGTTTTTCTTTGGTATTGAAACCACAGTTACATTTCCTGTTGGTAAGAAGTGATGAAAAAGACTATTCTTCGATTGGTTTATTAAATAACGCATTGTATGTGTTCCTTTTTAGTTAACATTTATGGAAAAAAGCCTTTTTTTATTGCTTTTTCTAAGTTCTCTTTTTGCTTTGCAATTGCTTTTAATCTGGCATTTTCAGCATTGATTAGTGCATTCATATGAACATAGCGTTCTTTTATAGTTACGCCTTTTAGTTCACCTAAATTGCCATCATAGTTATTTATAGCAGATTTCATTACAATCTTTTCTCTTTGCACCTTTGTTCTACCCTCTTTTGCGAGTCTTTCGTTTTCTTTTCTTTTATCTATTTTTCTTTGTTTAGAACTTCTCATTTTATATCCTTTTTTTATTGCTTTTTATTTAAAGCGATTTTTATTTGCAGGGATTAAAAAAGGGACAGTACAACGACTGCCCCTTTTCTGGGTTATGGAACCTATCGTACCAGCTTAGCGATACGCTTGCTGAAAGCACCCAAAGACGGGTTACGAGGGGGCTCTTTGGTAAAACCCACTCTATGACCAGTGACCTCAACATTGGTCTTCTTATCAAGGTAAGATGTCGCACCATCCTTGACCTCACCACGCCACTTAAGTTGCTTACGCAAGGTTTGCATCTTAGCAATGACAGCTGGAATCTCAGCTCTATCCAAATCATCTATGAATACTGAGATAGACCCAGCATTGTTAATGATGTTGGTAAGCTCTTCATCAGATAAATCCTCAATAGCCTTATCAGGGGTTACCTTTACCCAAGAACTGTGAAGAGCATCATAGCGTGTAAAACGCATTGTTAGGTTATTAGTGTTATTCATTGTGTATCCTTTTTGTTATGTTAAAGAAATTATTCCCTAGAGTATGTAGGGGACGCTCAACAAGGGCTGAGGTACAGGCTAGACACCTTTTTTCAACGAAAAGTATAGGGTATAGCCCTGTACCGAAGGGGGTCGGGGTACTGTATATCTCCCACACACATTCTACACTAAATTTTTGAGATTGGGGCGTAGAGAATCCCCCACAGTCATCTATACTTTCAGTCTATGAAAACTGATAAAATGGCTCCATTAGAGAAAATGAACCCTCAAACGGGTAAATTTGAGAAAGTATACGAATTAACAGAAGATGCTATACGGATATTGAACATATTCGATGCTGAACAAAGGATAATGGAGCGTATATTTCAAATACAGGATTGGAGATACGGACTTAAAGGAGTAGAGCATATAGAATACGACTGAATGCAGGGATTACTATACTGTATAGTATTATGCTGTATAATAGTCTGTATAGTTACTATACAGTAAAATATACTATTACAGTACAGTTGTCAAGTCAGTATATATATTTATACTAGATGGATTTTATAACTAGAAAATTTAAAAAGAATGAATACAGAAATGTCACTTACCCTGTGTACTCTAAAGAAGAAGCAAGTAATAGAGAAATAGAGTATAAGTCTTGGAAGGAGTGCAAGGAGGGTGACTATGGTATTAGTGATGATGGATATATTGCTGAATGTATCTATCGAAAGCAGTATAAGGACGTGGATCAAGTTACATTTCCTTACGGGAGACAATGGGTGAATAAGTCCAGATTGGAGTATCTGCCTCATAGAAGTGCGGGGCAGTACTCTCAGGTAGGTGTTAGACCTTGGCACGAGCAAGAAGCTAAGAAAACTCGTACTAAGAATGTTGTAAAAGCTTATGCTGCAATGATGTTGGGTGGGGATAAAATAGATTGGAACTTACTTGGTAAAATCTACAGAAAAGATCAAGAAAGACCCGATTTAACTGCTCGCAGATTATTTAAAACAGAGAGGATTCAGAAAATGCTGGATGATGAAATACAAAAAGCCTTAAAAGACAGAGATATTGCTCAAGGGGATGTCCTAGATATGCTATTAGGGGCTATAGAAATAGCTAAAGAGAACAAAGACCCTTCAAATATGTTAAGAGGTGCTGAACAATTTGTTAAAATACTTGATATGCTACCTAAAAAGAGTATGACTACGGATACAGTACAAATAGATATGTCCAATACCATACTGGATCAGATTGCAACAGAAGAAAAAAAGAGCCTAAAAATGTCTCAAAAGAAGGAACTTCCCTATGAAAAGCCACAAGAAGCTTAAAAAGACTGTAATTATTAAGGCGAGTGACAAAAATAAAGAGAAATTAGCTTCATTCATGCACGTACTTAAGGCAGTAGCTGAAGATATGGGTTTAGAAGTCGCTGATGCTGATGTAAATGCCCTCGTTGGCTCCGATTATTAGTGTCTGATAAGAAAAGAATAGAAATAGCCTCTAAATTGAGGCACGATATGGTCTTATTTGGCAAAATATGTATGTCAAATATGTTTGCGGTCAATTCTCCCAAGTTTCATTATGAGATTGCTGAACATCTACTCAATCCCGATAAAAAACAAATCAATATTGTTGCACCCAGAGGACACGCTAAGTCTTCTATAGTAGGTGGTATATTCCCCTTACACCATTTAATGTATGGAGAAGGACAGAAATTGGTTGTATTGGTATCTAGGACTCAAGATCATGCAGTTAAGCTTTTAGGTCTTCTAAAAGATACAATGGATTACTCTGAAGCGTTTCGCTCCATATTTGGCTACTGGGGGCAACATAGTGCTAGAAGCTGGTCTAAGTCCGAAATTGAATTAAAAGACGGTTCTATGGTTATCTGTAAGGGTACAGGGCAACAATTGAGAGGTATTAAGGTTGGAAATCAAAGACCTACACTAATTATAGTAGATGATCCTGAAGATGAAAATAATACCAAAACAGCTGAAGCTATGGAAAATAACCTGAGATGGCTTCTTCAAAGTGCAGTTCCCTCATTAGACCCCATGAAGGGTAGAATTGTTATAATTGGCACTCCTCAACATCAAAGATGTATGGTAGAGACTTTAAAGGGGATGCACGGGTGGAAAAACTTAACCTTTAAGCCCGATTTCGATAAAAATATTGCTCTTTGGGAAGACTGGTGGAGTATTGAAAAGCTTCTTGAAAAGAAAAAAGAATTAGAATCTATTAATAGGTTATCTGTATTCTATAGAGAATATGCTTGTGAAATTGTAGGGGATGAGGACCAACTCTTTAAAGCAGATGACTTTAGGTATTACGATGGTGACTTTATTCGTAAAAAAGGCAAGAGTTATTTAAGGATTACCTCGTTAGATGGTGAAAAATGCGATAAAATGGTTCCTGTAAATGTATTTACGGGGGTCGATCCCGCTTCAAGTGTAAAAAGAGGAGCAGATTATTCCGTTATTTACAATTTAGCAGTTGATGACGAAGATAATCGGTATTCCTTACCTTATTACAGAAAACACGCTACTCCACTTACTTTAGCAGAAGCAATTGTAAATAATTTTAGACGATACCGCTCTGAGAAAACAAGGATAGAGTCTGTGGGGTATCAAGAGATGCTAAGAGAATATGTCTTAAAGCGATCTAGAGATGAAAATTTATTCATACCTGGGCTGAATATTAAAGAAAACCCTAGAACCTCTAAAAGCAACCGCCTAGAGTCTCTTCAGCCCATATTTGCTAATCATAAGATGTTTTTAAAGGAAGATCAGCAAGATTTGATCAATGAGTTGTTACTTTTCCCTAGAGGTAAGCACGATGACCTTCTAGATGGTTTATTTTATGCTAATAAAGGTTCTTACATACCTCATCATAAGTATGAAGATGCTCCACTTGTAACCAAAGGCATACGAAATATATTTAGTGATTGGCAATTAGTTTAAAATAGGGCGTTGAGGATCGGAAATTATTCTCGATAATATTACCGCCGTAATTACCTAGTAATATATGGCACACGAGAAACACCCCGAAGTAACCAAGTCAGAAAAGTTGCTTGACAACTATCACGAAGGCAGAGCCATGTGGGCAACTCAAGCAATGGAAGATGATGAATTCCGCAATAATCAACAATGGAAGAGTGAACATAAGAGAGTTTTAGCTGATCGTTCACAAGTCCCTATTGTTGATAATATAATATATCCCGCAGTAGAACAAGCCAAAGCACTTCTTACAGCTAATAAACCAAAATTTCAATCTGCAGGCAGAGATGATTCCGACAATAAAGTTGGTCGTCTGTTTTCAGATATTATGGCATATATATGGGATATTTCTAATGGGAATGTTGAGTTAAAACAAGTTGTTGATGATTACTATGTAAAAGGTATGGGGGTCATGCAGACCTATGTAGATGGGATGGCTGATTTTGGTCGGGGTGAGATCAAGATAAAAAGCATCGATCCCCTTGACCTATATCTAGACCCAAATGCAAAAGACCCATTTGCTAGAGACTCAGCTTGTATGATTGTTTCAAAGCGCATCACAGATGAGCAAATAAAAACAATGTATCCATCTATGGCAGATCAGTTGGATGATATGATGACATCATCTTCTAATAATAGATACCCAAGCACAACAAGAGAAGGGTCAGAAGATCAAAGGATAGGACCAACTGAAGACGATGATGGATACTATCGCCATTATGAAGTCATAGATCGCTATGAAAAAGTTAAACTTCCTTATTTTCACTTGTTAGATACTTTAACGGGTGAAGAGAATATAATGAATGAAGAAGGCTTTAATGAATTTGCTCAAGAACCTGCAGTCTTTATGGAAAATGCTCAAGGGGTTCAACCCGTAACTGAGCAAAAAGCAGTTTCAGAATTGTTACAAATTTATGAGGCTACAGGTGGTGTTTATCATATGATGCCTGATCCAGTTACAGGTCAGCCTTCTATAATGCCGGGTGAAGAACACGAGGGAGCTATACCGAATTCAACGACAAGAATTACCCCTGTAACAAAAAAAGAAATGATTGAAGAAGGTGTAATTGTTCTTAATCAGGTAATGACAGACAGAATTGAAAGGGTTCTTTCTATTGGGGGAATCTTATTAGATCATAGTATTATGGATATTAACGAATATCCAATTGTGCCACTTATGAATAGACACAACAGAAACCCATATCCAATGAGCGATGTAAGGTTTGTAAAGCCTATTCAAGAGTACATAAACAAATTAACATCTTTAATTATTGCTCACGCATCCAGCTCTACCAATACAAAGCTTCTGATTCCTAGAGGGTCAATGGATAGAAAGCAATTAGAGCAAGAATGGTCAAGAGCGGGTACAGGGGTCATTGAATACGACCCTGAATTAGGACAGCCTATAGTAGCGGGTCCTATACCTCTCCCTAATGAGCTTTATAAAAACAAAGAAGATGCAAAGTCAAGCATTTATCATATTCTAGGGATTCATCCTTTATCGCAAGGTGATCCAAGCGCTGCTCCACAAACATATAAAGGAACAGTAGCTATTGATGAGTATGCCCAACGCAGAATCAAGTCTAAGTTAGATGATATTGATGAGATGTTAAATCAGATCGGTAAAGTGGTGGTACAGATGGTACAGCAGACATATACAGACGAAAAAATCGTTAGACTAATGAAGCCAGATGGTAGAACAAGTGTGGCAGTTCTAAATAGACCAGTATACGATGATTTTACTGGTGAGATTGTAGGTCGTGTCAATGATGTCACTATAGGTAAGTACGATCTAATTGTGGTAAGTGGTTCTACGCTACCATCTAATCGTTGGGCAAGATTTGATTACTATATGCAACTATATCAAGCAGGTATTATAGACCAAGTTGAAATATTAGAACAAACTGAAGTTGCAGACACGGAAGGCGTACTTGAGAGAACATCTATTATCCAGCAACAGCAGTCAATGATTCAGCAACTTCAAGAAGAATTAAAGAAGATTAAAGGCGATCTTCAAACGACAGAACGTGAAAGTGTTCACGACAAGAAACGTGTCGAAATAGAAAAATTTAAACGTCAGTTAGGTAGAGCTAGTGACAAAACAGCTAAAGCAGTTGAATTGTATGAGGCTCGATTGAATGACCTACTGAAAATGGAACGGGAAGAAGAAGCAGAAACTCAAACCCCGGTTGCTGTCGGATAGACAAATCGGAAGGAGAAGATGACAATGGAAGATCAAGTACAAGATGTCGTTGCTGAGGAAACTACAAACGACAACGCAGGTAACGAGAACGTAACTGACGTTCTAGAACCGTTTAGCGCAGATTTCAATCCTGAAACGGGGCGATATACGGGAGAGCAAAAGGTTGAAACTGAGCAACCTGTAGCAGAGCAAGAGGCTGAACCTCAAGAGCAACGCTACGAATATTGGCAAAGTAAATATGATCAGAAGGCGAGTGAGTACAACAGAATGGAAGAAAGGATAAAAGAACTTGAAACTGTGGAGCCTATAGCAAAGCACATCAAGGACAATCCTTGGATTCTTGATAATGTTGCATCATCACTCTCTGGTAATTCCCCTAAGGTTGCCGGTCAACCCGAATCTCAGGGCTTACCAAAGAAACCCGAAAGACCTAGTAAGCCAAGCAATTATGATCCATCAGAAGCATATATGGATCCTGAATCAGCCAGCTTTAAATATCGTGATGCACTCGATAATTACCGTGAGGACTTGGTTAGCTACCAAGAAAATATGGAAATACATCGAAATCAAGAAGCTGAAAGGCAATATCAATTGCAACAACAACAGCAACAACAAGCTATGGCAGTTCAGCAACGAGAAGCTATGCAGAGAAACTTAATGGAGAACTATAATTACACCCCCGAAAGAGCGGGTGAGTTTATTAAATATTATTCTTCTCCCGATAGTATATCTTTAGAGAATCTAGTTGCTTTAGACAGAATCAGGAACGCTCCAAGTACCGCTGAGGTGGATACGAGGCAAAAAGCTGAAATGATGAAGAATCGTCAAAATCGAGTAAATATTCCTCCTCCTCCAAGTGTTGGTGGTGGAGAGAACCAACCTCAATACACAGACGAAGATTTATTTAATCTTAGCTTGATGCAGAAAAAAAGATAGATGGTTTAACGAAATAATCTAGAGCAACTCGATACAATTGAATTTGAGTTCTTCTAGGTTTAGGAGGATATAATAATATGGCAAGTAATGCCAAAGTAATGACTCATACGGGTGTCTTATATAGTGATCGTAGAGATTTTTATATACGCCCTAATGTAGTTAAGGAACTGTGGACCGATGTTGCGCCTTTCACAACTGTGATTGCAAATCAAAACACTATGACTGGAATGGCTGATCCGCAGTTTAAAATGTTTGAACACCGCAACCCTTGGGCAAAGCAATACGCTCAAGTTCATTCAGATGCAAATGGTCAAGCGTTTGCTGCAGATAATGCTGAAGATGATCTAGAAATAAAGGCTGGTTCTATTGTAGGGATGGAAGGTGAAGGTACTAGAACTTCTTATGACAGTCATATAGGCTTAATGCTTGAAGTGTGGGATTCAACCAAGACAACCAAAAGAGGAGTTCTTCTTATCACCAATAAAGGCACAAACAAGTGGGTTTGTAAAAATATGGGTGATGCAACAGTTACTACTTCAACAGATGATTATTTATTTGTAGTTGGAAACGCTTATGGTGAAGGAACTAACGCTGGAACTGCATGGAGCGATGAGCTATCTGTAGTTTATAATCAATGTCAGATATTTAAAACACCACTGCAAATCACGGGTACTCTTTTAGAGGCTTCTTTGCGTGGAGAATCATCTGAATTGGCTAGACTTCGTGAGCAAAAATCACAAGAGCATAAGGTTCAAAAAGAAAGAGCTTTCTTATTTGGTCGCTCACCAATTAATACAAGCGGTGGGTTTAATGATAACTCTTTAAGTGACACAAATGGTAATGTTGTTCGATCAACAATGGGTATTCTCCCAGCAATTGAGAAGCACGGTGCTTCTTCAGGTGACGATCAGAATATATTCGAAATTTCTGAGGCTAGTTATAGCTATGGAAGTTTTGTAGATGATATGGAAAAAGTTTTCCAATATGTTCCTGAAGCTGGTATAAAACGTGCTTTCTGCGGAATGGGTGCTATGAGTTACTGGTCAAAAATGGCGGGTAGTTCAGGTTTGGCTGGAAACTCTGGTTGGACAGTAAATCTTGCAGATATGAAACGCGATTCATTGGGATTTAATTACAGAACCTTAGAGACACCTCACGGGGCGTTGCAGTTGATTCCAACTCCAGTCCTTAGAGATGCTTACAACAAAACAATGCTTGTTGTTTCTGATGATAATCTCTTTCACGCTCAATACAGAGCGCCAAAGTTCCAAGCGAATATCTTAACGGATGATGCTTACGATGGTGTAAAAGATCAATATTTTTCTGATGAAGGTATTGGTGTAACTCTGATTGAAAGTCATAAGAAATTTTCCATCGTAGCATAAGGGAGGTTATTTATGGCTAGACCTTATTTAGGTGGTTCGAGTGCAGGTATAAAAGCGGTAAGTGCTGATGTGACATTACAACCTGCAGATTCTGGTAAAAAAATAGTTGTTGATGCAAGCGCAGAAGCAAACTTTACAATTACTTTACCAGCAACTGCATCCAGCAAAGGTCTTGAGTACGATATAGTTCTTGGAGTGGCAAGCAATGCTGCTTCAGAAGTGTTGGTTACTTCAGATACAAATATTGTTGGAGGGGTAATACTAAATGGTACGGGAGCAGTTACTGCAATAACATCTGGTGCAACCAGAGGATTTGGAGATGCTTCAGACGCTGGTTCGCGTATGCACATAGTTTGCGATGGTTCACAATGGATTATCTTAAATGCAAATAGCGATGTAGCATTTGTTACTTCATTCTCTTAATCGAGATAACTAAACAAAACGTGTTGGGGGGGCTTAATGCCCCTCCAATATCGGAGATAATATGACACAAAAACAGATGATAGAATTGGTTCAGCAACATCACCCCGATATGGGGCAAACTGAAGCACGAATTCATTTAAATCACGCATTAAGAGATTTTTGTGCAAAATCTAGAATATTGAAAAAAACATATAGATTAACAGTAGCGGCTAACAGTACAACGGGAGATGCTAAAACTTATTACCCTTTTACAGATTTAGCTGATCTTGCAGACACCTCTATTACTGATGGAGAAAGAATTTTAGAAATTGAAAGAGTGGATTATGACGGATACGAAATACCAAGGATTATTGATGGTCACGAAAAATTTATTCCAGACGGTGAAGTTGCAGGTAATTTCTAATGAGTGATAAAAAAGATGCAGAAAAAAAGGTATGGTGGATTCATAACAATAAAAGTGTAGGACTTGCTCAAAGAACTGAAAATACTGATGGTTCAAAATATTCTGCTATAGCATCATCTGACGCTGGTAAGTATGCGTACATCCAAGCGATTGTAATGGATGAGGGTCTTACAAAAGCAGATACATCTTCAGCCGCTATAGGGTACACAGAATCTCCAAGTATCCCTGAGGAATTCCATGAGGCTATAACTTATTATGCTATTGCTAAAGGATATGAAAAAGTATCCGAAGGTAAAGGCTTAAATCAAGCTATGTACTTTAGAAGGCTTTATAAAGAAATGGTTAATGAAGCTAAGAAAAATTCAAACAGAGAAAAATCGGGTGTTTACTCGGTGAAAGGGTATGATTTTTAATGTCTTTTAGTGTTACAGGAAGCATTCAAGTTAATATTGAAGCTTTAATCGGTTCAGTAGGCGATAACGATTTAATTACAAACGCTGTTCAGTCCGCTTCGGCTGATGTTATAAATGCTATGCCTCACGATGCTTTGCAAAAATTTGGTTTTGAAGTAGCTATTACTACTGCAGCAGATGGAGTGCACGTTAGAGATAAGCACGTACTGTCTGTTCATGCAGGTGGCTATGAAGCAAAACAAGTTTCATTTTCAGATCATGCAAAGTACAACGATTCAACTTCTATTTACGGAGCTAGTGATACGGATCCTGTATACTATATAAATAAAGAATTTTTATTTATTCAAGGAAATTCGGGGAGCGGGAAGATTACAGGAACTGTAAGATATGTTCCTATATTTCCAATAACTGGAGCTACTGACTCTAATTCAGTTATCAATAGTTCTACAACTTTGTATTATTTTCCAAGAAATGCACAACAATTAATTTGTATAGGCGGTGCTATATATTGCTTAAATCATCTTATTTCAGATGCGATTACTCAGATGAAAACTTATGTTAATACAGACGAAGATGTTGAACTGGCAAATGCTCAACAAGGAATCATTGACAGATATACTGCTTTAAAGCAGTCTTTAACTCAAGATTATAATTTAAAATTACAAATATTTTTAAACCAAGACACCCATGAGAGGAGTCAAGCTCGGGAAGGTGTCGTAGCTTAGGAGAAACAAGATGGCTAATCTTCAAAAATACTCTGTTAAAGAGTCGTTAAATCAGATCATTTATGATACGGGAGTGGTAGTTACTGCAGTAGATGGTGGAACCAATCAGGCATTAGGGGCTACCTATAGTGCAATTTATGTAGGTGTAGGTGGTGACGTTGTTGTAACGCTAGCTGGAAGTGGAAGTGATTTTACATTTAAAAATTTAGCAAGTGGGCAATTGCTACCAGTTCAAATAACTAACGTAAAAGCAACCAATACAACTGCAACCAATATGATAGCGTTGAAATAATGCTAGGGGCAATCAGACAAGTAGCTGTAAACTTTGTTCAGACAATATTAGATGTTGGATGGAGTGGAGCAGAAGCAATTAGACTTAAATGGGAAGAAACAAAAACCAATTGGGAAGATTTAACGGGGTAATATTATGGCGACTTTAACAAATAAAACAGTAGCAAGTACTTATAAAGACTTACTACAAGTTTCAAATTCAAATAGTGGTGTAGATGCTACGCTGAGAACAGTAGAAGATGGTGAAGGAACTTCTGCTGGTGTCCAGTTATCAACAACGGATACAAGTTTTAATGGCAATCATATTTTAAACGAGCAAGGCAGACAAAATCATGTAGTAAGCACAATGCCCTCTCCATATTATCATTTTGATGGCACAAATGATTATATAAGTCTAGCAGATGATGACAGACTTTCCTTCAGTCCAAAATTAAGCATTTCTATCTGGTTTAAATGCAAAGAAAGTACAATTAGTGGCGGTGAGGTTTTAATTAATAAATATAACGGAACTGGTAGTAATCGAGAATATACATTATATTTTGATACAGACGAAAAATTAAATATTGGTATTAGTCCAACTGGTGGAGATGATGCTGTTGGAAGACAAAGTCCAGTACTTTCTAATTTAGACAAATGGAATCACGCTGTAGTTGTTTGGGATAGCGATTATTCAACTGGAACAATAAAGATGTACATAAATGGTATTGACCAAGGAACATTAGCTGGTTCAGGCACTATTCCTACAGTTATGGCTAATAAAACTTCTATTCTTACTATTGGGTCTAATGCTGCTGGTGCTGATAACTTTACTGGTGATATTGGACAAGTACAATTATGGAATATAGCACTTAGTGCATCTCAAGTTAAAGATTTGTATTCTGGAAAAAGCGTAGAGTACAAATATCAAGGTTCGCCCAATACAGAACTTATTACAAATGGCACAATGGAAGCCGACAGTAACTGGGCAGATAGAGGCACTGTTACAGGTAGTCGTTCAACAGAACAAGTAAAAACTGGAACATACTCTCGAAAAGTCTATGCTACCGCCACGAACACTGGTGGTTGGGGGATAGACTCAGATACTTTTACTACAGTTGCTGGTAAGCAATATAGATTATCTTTTTGGGTTTATCCAGACGATGACACTCATATGAGGATTTTATTACACGATGGTGGTGGTAGTGCTATTTACAATAATGATGGCACAGGAATACTTGATAATTTAACACAAGACGCTTGGAATCATATTGAATATGACTTTGTTTCGGTAACTGGTGGCTCATCAGCACAGGTTAAATTAATGTATAAAGATGGGCAAAATGGCACTATATACTTTGATGATGTTTCTGTAAAGCAACTAGGCTGTACTCTAGAATTAGATGGTTCAGGTGTTGCAAATGATAAATGGTTAGATAAATCAGGAAACGATTTACATGGAACTGTTAATGGATCATCTATTGCTAATGCTCCTACAGGTGATGATGGTTTAGTTTATGAAGAAGGCGTACACGAAGTTGCGCTAACTGCAGCAAGTGGTAGTTTTGAGATTAGCTCATCACATAAACATCTAAGCTATATTAGGATTGGAAATTTAGTTCATGTTACTGCTTATCTTAATGCAACCAATGATTTAAGTGCTAGTGGCAATCTAAGAATCTCACTTCCTTATACATCGGCAACTGGATTAAGTGGAAGTGCTGACGTTCAATGGGGGTTTGGTGCAATTTCACATGGAGGAAGTACAGTTTCAGGTATGACTTCAATGGCATATATTCCTGAAAATTCCTCTTTTTTTCATATGGCTTATGTTCAAGATGACGGAACATACTCATATTTTACAGAAGGGAAT
>VTLG01014514.1_pt1 | contig 47472 bp, 55 predicted proteins | sample 4694571 | NCBI WGS metagenome assembly VTLG01 (sample SAMN12604809, study PRJNA352737) | marine metagenome | biome: ENVO:00000447; feature: ENVO:00000209|ENVO:00000569|ENVO:01000036; material: ENVO:00002151; isolation source: viral sequences binned using virsorter ... | reverse complement strand
TCTTGTGCCTCCTTTGTTGGAAGATTGGGAATTCCAGTCGGACTTCATAATGGCTTATGAGAATTCTGTTATTATGAGGACACTCAAAAAGGATGACGTAGATTGGTCTCAATCAAGAATAATTTTTATCTCGCCTTCTTTTAGCATCCATCAAAAAAATAGTATCAATTTCAAGGATATGCCATTTGAACTTTGGGAAATTCAACGATATTCCAATAATATGGTTTCATTTAATCAATATTCTTCTTCTTCGAATGAAAGCATCACGTCTCTACCAAAAGGTCGGCACGTTAGTAAAGGAAGTTAGTTAATGAACTATAACATTGACGATAGAATAGTGGGGAAAGAAAGCAACCTACAAGAAGCTGCATCCATGATGGAAGAATTACTTTCTAACCTGGAATGGACGTGGCTGAATTCAACCGATGGTGTAAAGGATTGTAACGGGAAAACAAGAACACAAAGACTTGAAATGATTGACCGTTCTAGAAAGATAATATCTTATTTGAAAGAAAGGAGTTAGTGAATGGACTATAATTATTCACCAAAAGAAATGCGGATTGTTATTGAAAGACTACTATCAGATAGTCAATCAATTAATAGCACGACAATAACCCTACAAGACGGGGAAAAACACCGAAGGCAAAGGAGAAATATTGAAGAAGCCCGAAAGATACTAACGTTTTTACGCCGACAGGAGAATGAAAATGACTAAATGGGATATTTATATTAGGTTCTTCCCTGAATTGGGTGAATACTTTCTAGTAGGGGAAGGCTTCAACTATAAGGAAGCCACCAAACTAGAATTACACTTGCACCAAGTCGCTATTTCAGAAGATAGGCAAGTGCAAACGAAGATGGTAAAGGTTAGACAAAATGAAGAAGATAACCGAAAAGGATAGCGGGATTTGGATAGGAGCCCATCGGGGAATAGATCAGGGAATAGAAATCATACAAACGGCAATAGACGCGGGCTGGGATACTTATATACCGAAAGCGTGGTTAGACTACAATCTTTTTTCAGAAAACCATGAGGATTATTGGGACGCTTGGATAGATGCCCAAGAATATCTTGATAGTTTGGCACCGGAAGGCTACGAATTCGGACACAACAAGGATTTTGATTGGGGATTGTATCCCAAGGATCAACTCATACAAAATAAAGACCACCCCATCACATATTTTTTAGACCTTGAAGAACTTTATGACCGTCCCCTACCTAAGAAATTTTTAGGTAGCCTGAAGATAGCAACAAAGGAAAACCATAATGGAAAAGAATGAAATCGTTGAAGCAGAAAAAAATAACATTGCCGATAATTACGACCTTGATACCTTTCAAGAAGCTATCGCAGAAGCAGTTGACCCTAACCAGAAATTTGATTTAGACCGCGACAATACACTTTTCCAACAAAAGAAATACATTCAAACCATGTTCGGAGAATATTTCTTCATGGATTTGAAGGGACAAAAACAATTAAATTACCATCTTGATAGGTATAGTGCTATCAGCATATCTTACGGTATAAATCATGCAGAAAAGACACGAGAAAAACTTGAAAAAAAAGAAGAAAATGATTATTATAATAGCGTAAATGAATACTTTCCAGAAAAGGAGTTGGTTCAAAATGACTGACGAAACCAGGGACACAATACCAGTATCAAAAATGGATTTTGTAAGTATTGATCAAGTCAAACCAAACCCAAAGGATTGGTTACCACATTCTCTAATCTATAAAGTTTGCGATGACAAGACAATGCTTTGTGTTGGAACTATAGATAAGGATAGAAACTTTGTTTCCAAAACACCACCCGCTTGGTTTCAAAACGATACCTTGATGTCGGGATCAGATATTCAAAGTGAAGTGATTACATTCTTGTTGGGGAAAATCCAAGATAATACCCCCCCATCCAATATAGATTATGTTTCGCTTTGGGAACGGTATCAAAAAGAAATCTTGGAGAGTAAGCGGGTCATCCTAAAAGGCCCTAACGATGGGAAGGTCTCTTACTAAATGAATGAAGAAGAAACATGTATGATCTGGCCTTGTATGAATGTATCTAATACGCTTGTTCGAATGCAAGGGCATTATCATGATCTATATGTTTGTTGGAAATGTCTTGTGGCAGAGTTGCAAACCACTAAATCAACCAAGGAAGTAAAGGAGAATTTGATAGACACGTACTTTACTGTCTCCCTAAACATCCCACGTCCTGATCGTGTAAAGGCTGGTGACATTATCACTAAGGCCATCTTTCGAGCCGGTATAACTACCATATAAAGGATATTGCTAATGGTTGGTCCAGACCGTACAATGCTATCTGTTACTAAAGCATGTGCTTATAAAAAGGTAACGGAAGGGATCATGAGGGGGTGGATTAGTAGGGGGGAACTTACTAAAGGAAAAATAATTTCTGTAAATAAGCACAGCAATCAGAGGAGCATTGTTGGAGTATACGTTGATGAACTAGATAAAATAATACCTAAAGAACAAAAGAGGAAGATACTTAATAAAATAAAATTTGATAACATCCTAAAAAGAAGGTATTATCCCAGCGTTCGAACAATAGATATTTTGCAATGTCCGCAGTGCTATCTAAAAATGAGAAACCTGTATTGCATTCAGTGTCAGGGTATACCTACTGTTCCTATCTTCCCTGAAATGTGTCTAGCTTGTGGGGAAGACTTGATCAAAAAGGCATACGAAGGGCCTGATGAATTTAGAGGCAGACATTATTGTAATAAACAATGCGCTCAACTATCCCAACAATACTCCAAACAAAATTCCAAAAAACGGTATAGGGCTAGAGCCTATAGAACAAACCCAACATCACTAACAACAATACGACTTAAAAAAAATATAATGATAGAGGAGTTATCAAAGCAAACTGGAATAAGTTATGCAACAATAAACAGAATTGAAAGACGAGAAATAAAATCATCACGCTTGGAAAAAATTAGAAAGATCGCTGATGCATTGGGGGTAGATATAAAAGAAATAACATTAAATACGAATAAAAGAACCCCTAGAAGCCTAAAAAAGGGCTACATGCAATGGCGATAAAGGAAAAGAAAAATGAAATATATAGTAAAACGGGAACAAAACTACGGCGTCGCATGGCGAATTGCTACAGGAGAACGCGCTAATGTCACGACCCTCACTTACAAAATAGATGAAGGTTATGCAAGACGAGAGTTCAAGCAAGAAAACGCCGAAGATGAATACGATATCAATTCCAAAAAGAACCAAGGTTACTTTTCTACCACAGACGGGGACGCTATAGATACAATGGGGGTCTTCGATACCTATGATGATGCCCAAAAGTATATTATCTATGACGTACTATCAGATTGGAACGATAAGGACAACCCTAATGGCTGGTACATTGATAGGTATTTTGCAACAGGCGAAATTCATAAAGACTTTTTTGATGAATACCCTTATGTAATTTTAACCCTTTCAGAATATCAACCGAATACTGGGAACATTAATGATGTAGAAGAACTTTGGGCTGTCACAAAATCAGCATTTGATGTTTCCGCAGCAGAACCAAAGAAGAATGATGGTGAATGGTGGGTTACACGCAGTATGGATCGCGTCAAATCAAACACAACTTATGTTTATGATGTTCGCCAAGTCAAGCCCGCATCATTTGCAGAATACAATACCAATGATAATGTAACCCTTTGTCGGGGTCCTTATGCAAGGAAGGATGATGCAACAAAAATCCTAAGGAATATTGAAGCCGTAGAAGCAAAGATTATCCGAAAGAAGGGTCCAGATAACGTGCCTACCCTGAACTTCGGACTGTCTAGTTGAAGGTCAAAACACAAAATAAATAGTACAATAATATGATGAAACAAAGACTGCAAAAAATGATACGGGACAACCCCTATTGGGGTGGAATTGTCTTCGACAAAGCACAACAAGCATTGAAAGGAGCGACGCCAACAGTAGAACAATTAGATGAAGCTGAACGGCAATTGATCAGGCACATGACTACAAAGAAAGGAAAGAAGGATGACTGACTATCAACTAAGTAAGGTTACAGGATTGCCCGAAGGTACATTGTGGAGGTGGAGAACTAACTTGTGGAAGGATCAACCCCGCTGGTGGAAGGACCCAGCAACATCCGTTAGCGTTGTAACGTTGATGCGCTATTATCGAACTAACGGTGATGCATCAAGCATCCAACGCGCAGTGGATCTAGCAAAGAATGGAATACGAACGGCAAGACATACCCTGAAATTTGATTTACAATGAAAAAAGTACCTACTGAAATAATAATAACAGGTTCTTTAATTATAATATTTTGGGTCTTTGGATCGTTAGCAATGATATGGTTGTTTTCACAGTGAGTACAGCAAAGATTCTACTACAAATACTATGCTCATTTATAGTTGTTATCCCGTCCCTGGTAGTAGCTTTCCATATACATCCATATCTAGGGGGGCTTGTTATAATGTTATGGATAGGGGCTTATTTTCTAGTAAGGGACATAGCCAAGCCCTAGTATGGCCTCTGCCTTCTAAGCAGTTGAAAGCCTAATTGGATACATGCAGGTTCGAACCCTGCTTAGGGCGCCATCCAAAACAGATTACACCTTACGGGAATGGAATTGTCTACTAAAATTAATCTTTATGTGTTAGCACCACTTACAAAAATAGCACAGATGGATGGGGGTGAAGATGCATTTGTGCAAATCTATTCATCTTCTTCTGGGAAATATCCAAAATCCTTTAAATGTATTCATTGCGGATTGGATCATTGCTTTGGGTGGAAACATCTAAACAACAGGGGGGTATTCCTCTGTAAAAATTGCGTAGATGTAAAGGTGATAAAATGAACACAGGCGGAAATCTTTTTGGTGGACGACCGGAATTCGATAAAGACGGTATCCAAGAAATAATCAAACAATTTAAAAAGGAATCGAAATCTATTCGCGACAAAATAGAGTATGAATTTTGTCCAATTTGTAGAAAAACAATGAACGATGCTTTATGGCAAACAGACAAGTTGGCAGAATGGATGATGCTTTATTCCGAAGCAAAGAACCCAACACAGACAATGTTTGTTTTGATAGCTGAAGTGCCCAAGCTGCTATCAATGCTTGATACAATTTTAGGAGAACACGGGGGAACAAATGAACACCGAAAGAGCAACCCCTTTGATCAAGACTAGAAATCTATATTACTATCTACCAAGCAATGACTTCGATGAAGTCTATACACGAACTAATAAAACTATTGCAGAAAGGGATGGTGGTGTAATGGTCTGTAATATCCCTGCCAATGTAACACTACCTGAAACTATTAGCCCTATCGAAATGGCCTGCATACAATACAAGGTTGTCCGAGTAAAATGATGCCCCCAACATTTACACTAGAACAAATCAAAAAAATCCCTATACTAGATATTCATAAGCATCGTCCCTTCATGTCTCTAACAAATGCAGAACTAAAGAGAGAACTGGAATTGTCACGGGAACTGCATAAGAAATTTAAGAATAGAAACCGGATGGTAAACATTATCAGTCAAAGAATTCTATCAGAATTATTGAAGCGTAACTAGACTACATGTATTTTATATTATATATAATTATTAAGCAAACCCTGACGGGGGTTTGTATTGTATGACATCTGCATTATTATATATATTATACTTGTTATTGTATTTATAATGCAAACCCCCCGTTGGGGTATGTTTAACAATACAGGATATTATATATATAATATAGGGGTTCGGGAAAAATGAATGGCGTATTAGGTTTGAACCTTCAAGGTCATCCATTCCCCCCTTAGGAAGAAGAGAGAAGGGTTACATTTATATTGTACCACAAGGCTTTACTTCTGACAAAATATGTGCTAGACTTGTTCTTCGTCGGGTAATTCTTCAATAGTTGCTTCGATGAATTGTTGGTAAGCCTGATCAGTTTCTTCATCAGTGAAAGGATTTCGATTGTCTACTGAATGCATCATGTCAATCCGCTTACCAAACTTCTCAGGTCTTTCTGCTTCTAGTAAAGTCTTGAGTAAAGCATTATCAAATTTGGTAACGGTCCTTGTTTCAACAGTGTCAGGTTTAGTAATGGTTGTTGTTTCGATCCAACCGTTTACGGCTCGATCCCTGGCAACACCTTCTAGGAAGTCTTTGTAAAGGTTATTTGCAATGGAATGCATTTCGGAATATTCAACATCTTCATCCAACCACTGTTTGTGTGTAGATGGGGAAACCCCTACGACCTTACCAGCATGTGTATATGATCCCAAAACACTTATAAGGCATAACATACTGCGTTTGTTTTGGTGTTCAATAGGGAAAATATTTTCTAGTTCTCGTGCAAATACTATGTCATCGCTACGAACACTAAGCGGATGCTTACCAACATCTTGTAACATGAGTGTATCTTTGCCCTCTTCCATAACTTAATTATACCAGAAGGGATATACCTTGACTGATGAATACTCCTAACCCTTTAAGCCCCCGTGAATTACATGTGCTTAGAAGTTTTGAAAAAGGATTGTCCACAAAGGAGATTGCTAAAGAATGGGGATTGCACGCGGGAACTGTTTCTGCCCATATCAGGTTGATTCATGCTAAGATTGGTGTACAAACGATTACTCAGGCTGTTGCAGTGGCTATTCGTAAAGAATGGATTTAGTAAAGTTTCTAAAAAAAGGGGATTGTACGTGAGTACTGAAAAACGTTCTGTCGACTCAATTACCGTGACGGATAACCAACGACCACTTGATCAGGACCAGGTTGCCAATATCGCCAAAAGCATGGGCGAGACAGGCACCTGGACACCTATCTTTGTCAGGCCAAGCGGTGAGCTGGTGGCGGGGCAACACCGTTTGGCAGCAGCAAAACAGTTGGGCTGGACCGAAGTAGACTGCACCATTTTCCATGGCGATGATCTCGAGGCCCGCCTACTGACGATCAATGAGAATCTCAAACGATATAACCTGTCGGTCTTAGAAGAAGCAGAAGCCATTATTGAACGCGAGACGATCCTGGAGGAGTTGGGGCAGCGGGCAAAGAGTGGGGACAATAGATTTACACGACAAGAAAGTAGGGGGGCGCACGGCGCCCCCCTACCCAAGGCAAATGCTGATCTTGCAGTTGAAGTAGGGAGGAGCAAAAGGTCCTACAAAGAGCGTAAACAGATAGGTGAGAACATAGAGAAGAAATCTCGAGACGCCTTACTCGAACACCCAATAGCCGATAGCGCCAAGGAGTTGCTGGGGCTGGCTCGGATGGACAAGCCACAACAGGCTGCGGTTGTTGCTGAGCTTGTCGGTGGGGCTGTATCTCTTCGCGAAGCGCAATCTAATCTACAGAAAGCCCAAGAACAAGAGCGACTAACAAACATTCCGGTTACCCCAGATGGTGATCAGCTTTATCGCTGTATTGTGATTGATCCACCATGGCCAATGCGGAAAATCCTACGGGATACAGTACCTAAGCAGGATGTTTTCCCCTACAAAACGATGACCCTTGACGCCATCAAAGATATAGACATTGCTAGTCTAGCTGATCCTGATGGGTGCCATGTCTACCTGTGGACAACACAAAAGTTCCTACCTAATTCTTTTGACATAATGCAAGAATGGGGGGTGAATTACCAATGCCTAATGACTTGGACGAAACCAACTGGGTTCACGCCATTTTCCTGGATGTACAACACCGAACATGTTCTTTTTGGGACTATTGGCAATCTAGCTGTACAACGTAAGGGATTAAAAATAGGGTTTGACGCCCCAGTAGTAGGACATTCAGTCAAGCCACAAGTCTTCTTTGACCGTGTAGAACAAGCATCCCCAGAACCCCGTCTAGAAATGTTTGCACGAACTAAGCGTGATGGTTGGGATTCCTGGGGTGATGAAACAGACAAATAATTTACAAAGGAGGGGGTTATACAATGGGGTTTACACATTTACATTGTCATAGCGCGTACAGTCTATTAGACGGGCTATCTGAACCAGAAGAAATGATCTTACGGGCTAAGGATATTGGTCAGGACTCTATTGCAATCACAGATCACGGCTATCTTCATGGACTTTTAAAGTTTTATAAGGCTGGAAGGGACCATGGCATCAAGCCAATCCTCGGTGTTGAAGCATATCTAACATCAGATATTTCGGTAAAGGATAAGGATGATAGACGGAACAACCATCTAATTCTTTTAGCTAAAAACAAGGCTGGGTATAAAAACCTACTGGAACTAATGTCTATTGCAGCCACTGACGGAAAATATTATCAACCACGGATAGACCATCAATTGCTCACCCAATACCATGAGCATTTGATTTGTTTGTCTGGATGTATTCAAGGGGAAATACCAGCCTATATCCTTGGCGACAATTATGCAAAGGCCCTAGAACAAGCCAAGTGGTATCAAGAACTATTTGGTGATGATTTTTATCTTGAGGTTATGAGGAGTAACCACAAACAATTTATTACCGACGATACCCCTGATATTGTAAAAGACAATCTGATATTGTCTAATGCACGGGAAGATAAATACCTGGGCGGGTTAATTGATATTGCAAATGAAACCAAGATCCCCTTGGTTGCTACCAGGGATTCGCATTATGCCTTACCTGATGATGCTAAGACCCAGGATTTGTTACTTTGTGTTCAGACTAAACAATTATTTGATAACCCTAGTCGAACACTACGCTTTATTGATACCCCAAACATGTACATTATGTCAGAAGATGAAATGCTAAAGGACTGGGATGATCGTCCCGATGTAGTTCATCGAACAACAGAAATATCTGACAAATGTGAAGACCCTGAAATCACTCTCGGTAAATTTTATTTCCCCAAAATAAATAGCAAGATGTCTTTGAAGGAGATTGTTTGGGATAAGGCAACAAGAAAGTATCCTGATGTTGTACTTGACACCGATATCCAAGACAGGATTTCCTTTGAATTAGATGTTATATCTGATAAAGGATATGATGATTATTTCTTAATTGTAATGGATATTATTGCTTGGTGTAGAGAGAAGAACATCAAAACCAATACTAGGGGATCAGTTGCAGGATCAATTGTGTCCTTCATTCTAGGGATAACAACTGTTGATCCATTGGAATACGGGTTGCCGTTTGAACGGTTTCTAAATCCTGAAAGACCATCACTGCCTGATATAGATTTAGATGTTGAAGATGTAAGACGTGATGATGTTATTGACTATATTGCAAATAGATTTGGTGAAGATAAAGTTGCCAACATTTGTTCGTTTGGAAGAATGTTATCTAGGGGTTCTGTAAGGGATGTTGGAAGGGCATTAGGATATCCCCTTAATGATGTTAATAAAATCGCTCGACTCATCCCTGAACCAAAACAAGGCTTCCCGATAACTATTTCCCAAGCAATGGAAGATGTACCTGATCTTAAAAAACTATATAATAGATCAAAAGAAGCAAGGAAATTATTAGATCAAGCAGGAAGATTAGAAGGCACCACTAGACATGTTACCCAGCATCCTGCTGGAGTGGTTATTTCCCCTACCCCCATTACTGATTTTGTTCCTTTAGAAACAAAAGACGATAGATCTATTACACAATTCGAAATGCATGACGTAGAAGATCTTGGGTTGGTTAAGTTTGATATCCTGGGATCAACAAGTCTATCAATATTATCTGAAGTGGAAAGGTTGTCTGGTGTTTCCAGTACTGATATCCCCTTAGATGATAAGAAAACATATGACATGCTTACAGCAGGACATACGTATGGTGTTTTTCAGCTATCCAGTACAGGCATTACTGATGTTCTCAAGGAACTAAAGCCTAATCGGGTTGAAGATTTGATGGCTTTAGTTGCCCTCTATCGCCCTGGCCCCATGCAAATAATTCCAGAATACATTAAAAGAAAACACGATCCAAGTCTAATTTGGTATTTTGATCCCCGAATGAAAGAGTTCTTAAAGAAATCATATGGACTGTTAGTTTACCAGGAAGACATTTTGTTTACGGCTATTAAGTTAGCGGGATATTCTTGGTTGGATGCTGATGCCCTTCGAAAGGCAACAGGCAAAAAGATACCTGAAGAAATGGCTCAACAACGGGAGAAGTTTGTTCAAGGAATAATAGACAACGAACGTGAAGGGGAACACAAAGATATCGAGAAGTTTGCCGAGGTTTTATGGGAATATTTCATCCCGTTTGCGGCCTATTCATTCAACTCAGCCCATGCTGCAAGCTATGGGATGCTGTCTTATGCCACGGGGTATATGAAAGCCAATTATCCCCAGGAATATATGACAGCAATGATGAGTCATTCAGTTAAAAACACTGAAAAAATTAATCTTGCCATTAAAGAGTGTAGAATTTTAGATATTCCTGTACTTTTACCTGATATCAATCGTTCTGACTTTGGTTTTTCGCATCGTGATGATGGTATTTTATTTGGATTAGAGGCTATCAAGGGGATTGGCACCCGTACAGCTGAAAGACTTATCCAAAACCGACCCTATGAATCTATTTCTGATTTAGTTTGGAAAACTGGTATCAATAAACCCATTATGACTTTCTTGATAAAATCCGGTGCCCTTGATACAATGAGTGATAGGTCAATGGCAATGCAATGGGTAGATAGTTCGCAGTTTGGGGAGATTAAATTTTATGCTTCTGAAGCAGCTAGTGGTCAACTAGGACTCTTCGATGACAAAACTAATCTAACAAAAAAACAACCTGATTTATTGGAAGGTGAAACATCAGGTCCAACAATTAAATCCTGGGAGGAGGAGACACTAGGAATAAGTCTTAGTTTTAATCCACAGAAGATCCTTAAATCTATGGTGGATAAGAACGCTATAGATATCTCGGATATCAAAACAACCCCACCGAACAACCTAATACGAACAACTGGTGTAGTCACGAGAATTACAGAGCACACAACAAAAAAAGGTGACGGGATGGCTTTTATAACTCTCGCTGATAATACCGGAGAAGTTGATGTTACTGTTTTCCCAAAGCAGTGGGATTTGATACAAGGAAAAATACAACCGGAAACTATTATAAAAATGGGGGGTAAGGTAGATCAGTATAAAGAAAAATTGAGCTTGGTCCTGAACTGGTGCGACACTATCGAGAATGATTTTTAAAGGAAAATAATGACAAATACAGAACAAGATCTAGTAACAGTAAGCGGTGTAATAACAAAAGTACATCCAGATAAGCGGGGGAATCCAGGTATACTAGTTAATAACGAAGAACAGTGGTACAACAAGGGGTTTCAATACAAAGGAAAGCCCCCCGAACTTGGTGACAATGTTGTAATGAAGGTACAACCTGGTGGTACTGGTGGTTTTTTTTATCAGATTATAGAATTTGATGGTGAACCAAATGACGATGCGGTTACAGCAAAACCTAGCCCAGCTATAACTGTCCAAGCACCACAAGTAAGCACCTATACTAACGGCAACGGGAAGGACAAGCAGGAGTCAATCAATAGGGCCGTAGCTATCAAGGCTGCTGTTGACGTGACGGGGCCATTTTCTATGCCAACAGCAGAAGACTTCTGGGATAAGCCCGACAAATATCTTGCTGATAGCCGTAATGTTCTTCTTCGAGATCTATTTGCTAAAGCAGAACAGATCCAAGAATGGCTTGAGCGTCCTGCTTTAGAAGACGATGCGGATGATGAGGATGATGACGTAGTAACATTCTAAATGAACATAAAACTAGTCTCTATTACTCCAAGTGCAGAAAAACTAATCGGGTACTGCGCTAGAGTAAGTAACCCCAACAACCAAGATAATCCAAAGGTATCAAGGTTGTTGGGGTTCTGCATCAAGCACGGGCACTGGTCCATCTTTGAGATGGCTAACATGGTTATTGAGATCAATACAACGAGGGGGATTGCTGCTCAAATACTGCGGCATCGAAGTTTTTCTTTTCAAGAATTCAGTCAAAGATATGCGAAGGCGCTAGGATTTGAGTATAACCCCCCACGTAGACAAGACAAAAAGAACAGACAAAACTCCCTTGATGATTTAGATCACGAGCACATAAAGTGGTTTGAAGATGCTGCTATGTCTATTCAAAACACAAGCGAAGAATTGTATAAGGAAGCATTGGATCGAGGGATTGCCAAGGAGTCTGCCCGATTTTTATTACCATTGAGTACAAAAACCAGGTTATACATGAATGGAACCGTTAGGAGTTGGATCCATTACATTCAATTAAGAACGGATCAATCAACTCAAAAGGAGCATCGGGATATTGCGGATAGTATTCAATCAATCTTTTGTGAACAACTTCCAATCACTGCAACCGCCTTAGGATGGAGATAATCATGTTCATGTTAGTTTCCTTATGCCACTAACTAAGTTTCGCTGCGAAGATGAAAAGTATAACGATGATGTTTCTTTTGATTTCTGTATAGAACAATGCGCTGTTCATCGGGATCAAAAAAGAACATGTGATCTAACACCCCCTATTCTTAGGGCCATCAAACATAATTCTACTAGACGACAAGGGCTAGAAATATCTATTACAGGTATCCTGGGATGCCACAGACAAACAGTCCTGGAAAAACTTAACGACTATAGTCATCATCCTACTAAAATGTGGCCTGCACTTAGGGGAGTATCTATCCACGATGTTATTGAAAGGGGGCAAGATTTAGAAAATAAAAGTATCATTGTTGAACGTAGATTTTCTAGACAAATCGAAGTTGATGGGGAATTAGTTACTATATCAGGATCACCTGATGAACTAAACATTGGGAAATCTGTTTGTATTGACTATAAAACTTCTAAGGGAAGGATACCCCAAGCAAAACCAGATCATAGAATGCAACTTCAATTGTATAGATGGTTAGTAAATGATGGTATTGACCAAGAAACGGGGGAACCAATACACTATAAAATAAAAAGGTTGGGATTAGTATATCTGGGGCCTAATGATATCCAAAAGTTTAAGGTTAGACCTAAGCCCCTTGATGAAATTGAGGATTTTGTTATAAAAAGGGTTACTGATATGCATCGGGCATTCAATGGCGGGGAAATCCCTGCTGTACCTAAAGGGTACGATCCCCTTGATGAATACCATCCCTTTTGCCAACCAGATGGTTGGTGTCCAGTATCTACTTTATGTAGGGAAGCGTTGGAAGATGGTAAATCCTAAAGACAATGAAAAAAATAGTACAAGAAAATATCCCGATCCTAAACGATGGGCTATTAAAAACATCAAAGGAGAAGTACTTGCTTATCATTGCCGAGTAGACCTAGAAAACGGCAAGAAGAAAATGTGGTGGCAACCCCCCGTTTATGGTGATGAAACAAAAATAAAAACTGTAACCCTGCCCTTATATGGGGCGCATCTTTTACCAAAAAAATGGGTGGGAACACCAATCGTTCTTGTTGAAGGAGAAAAGGCTGCCGATGCATTACTTCAGTGGGGGACCCCCGCACTTGGTACTGTTTGCGGGGCTCATACTATTCCTGCTGATGATATCCTTTCAGTGCTCAATTATCGTGAAGTAATATTCTTTCCTGATAATGATGAACAGGGATATAAGCATTTTGTAAAAATAGCAAATAAACTAAGAAATAAAATCCGTCCTAGACTATTTCAATGGAAGGGATTTAAAGGAGCTGATGCTGTTGACTGGCTGCAATTTGTTAGACCTAGACACCCCTATAAAATTCTTCAAAGATCCCCTGCTTGGTACCCCCCTGAACCAAAACAAGAACGTCGTCGTGAATACACCATCATTCCAGAAGACAATACAAATGTAAAACTAGACGATGTTGTGAGCAGGGTGGTTCAATTAAAGCAGGGATCATCAAACACACTTGTCGGTCCTTGTCCATTTCATGACGAAAACGACCCATCATTTACAGTTTATTTACAAAAAAACAATGCTTATTGTTTTGGGTGCGGTATTTATATTAATAACCCTGTAGATTTTGTTATGAAATACTATAATCTGCCTTATAAAAACGCAATAGAAAGACTTCAAAATGGAACTTAACCGATTAGGCGATGATTACCAAATCACTACCCCAAACAAAATTGTATTCCTTTTTTCTAATATCTATTTAGCTAGACAAGACAATCAACTTAGGGGCAGCATGAAAGTGTTTGTTCCAGGCAAGGAATTACCCGTGTTTAGGGATCAGTTTTCCTTGTCTTCAAGTAGGTCCCGATCATCTACAGCAAAAACCCTAGCTGAAATAGTTAGGAATTCCCAAGGGAAACTGCAAGAAAAATCTTATTGGGATAACATGCTCTTTGAAGTGTGTGGGTTGGTTGAAGACGCCTGGAGACAACCAGCAGAAGTTATTGATCTAGCAACTGTTGAATTAGATAACAGTCCTAGATGGTTACTCAAACCGTATATTGAAAGAGGAAACATAACTACAATCTTTTCTAGGGGGGATAGCCTAAAATCCGTTCTAGCATTAGCAATGGGAACATCAATAGCAACTGGGATATCAATTATTGGTGATCCATTGCCAACCCCTAGTCCTGTCATATACTTAGATTGGGAAGACAACCAACAAACCCATGCCCGAAGGTTGCAAGCCCTTTGTAAGGGGCATGACTTGCCATTAACGCCCCATATCAAGTACATCAAGATGAGGAATTCCCTTAAAAATGATATCCGATATATCAAAGAAACTGTAGATAGACTACAAGCAGAACTTATCATAATTGATAGTTTGGGAATATCTACCGGCGGTGATCCATCAAATACCGAAGCAACTATGAATTCACTTTCTAGCGCATTATCATTAGGGGTTTCTGTCCTTATTGTCCATCACATTACAAGGGAATCCATAAAGGAAGGAAACCTGGTTGCGTATGGATCAACATATATTGATAATGAATCACGGGTTATGTTTGCCCTGATGAAGGCTAAGGAAGCTGAAGCATTTCAACCTGTGGTGGGTGTTTATCCTAAGAAGTCAAACAATGGACCACCATCTGTTGGTTACGGGCATCATGCCTTGAAACTTAATTTTATTAATGAAGAAGCACCTAATGGTGATTACTTACTTGATAAAATTGAAATAACCGAAGAACTTGTGGATTCATATCCATCCCTAATGGAACATGTCTAGATCATCACCAGACAAATGTGATTTTTGTGGATTAGAAATAAATCTTGTCAGGCATCACATATATGGAAGGGAATGGGAAGGGGCAAACAAACCTGAAAACATAGCCTGGGTTTGTGGATATGGAAATGATTCTGGTTGCCATGGCATTTTACATAATAACCCTTCCCCCCAACATAATCATCCAGATTTTAATGGACAATATGTTCCTGTAGAAATGAGGATTATTCCAGGTGATTGTTCTTTATGTAAAGAAAGGCTTTATTGGAATAGGATAAATGTTGGTAATGACGGGGTTATGTATCTTATGTGTAGAAGCGGACACATATTAGTGGATGAAGAATTAGACGAATATCTAAAGAAATTATAATGATACAAAACAAAGACCTAACCGTGACTACTGCCATGGATGAATTCTTCCAGACGCTAGCGGGAAATTCGCCCCGCACGATTTCTACCTACCAGACTGGTCTGCGTCGTTGGGCCGAGTTTCTCCGGCGCGACCTCGGAGCCACTGATGATATTTATGTAAACCAATTGCCAGACACTGTTCTGGAGCAATTCTACGTGTGGCTCGTTAAGCATCATAGTCGAGACCGGCGAGCTACCGTCCTAACTTACCTTGCCGGGGCCCGAGCTTTTATGCGATTCCTTGACCGCCGGCGACTACTTGCACCAGCGGTGTCATATGAGCAAATGCGCCAGCAGTTACGGGACGTAGTTGGACGCTCAACCTATCGTACGCCGCGGATTGATCGAGGTATCCCGCTAATTCTTGAACACGTTGATTCAATACCGTTACCGGAGTCATCACCTAGAACCCGACGGAAACGCTTGGAATTGCTGCGTAATAGGGCGTTACTGCACACACTTTTCTCTACCGGACTACGGCGGGCAGAGACAGCTGCTCTCAAACGTACCGATGTAGAGGATGGTTGGGCGCGACAATCTCTGGTGACCGGTAAAGGTGACAAGGAACGTGTCGTGTTTTTTGGTGAGGATGCCCTACTAGCGATCCGTGCCTATCTTAATGAGCGTGCAGACCGTTATCTGCCGCTGTTCTTGCGTCACGACAAGGCTAGAGGGCAGCCCCAGCGCAATGGTGAAAACCTTAGGGTGTCTGCTCTTTCAATCTGGCGGGTGGCCAAAGCCGCTGGCGCAGCGGTAAACATTCAGGTGAGTACTCACCATTTTCGGCACCACAAGGTCAAGACCTTGTTTGAACGCGGGGCAAGGCTTGGAAAGATACAGGAAATTCTGGGCCATGCGTCTCCGGAGACCACTACCCGTATCTATGACCTCGAAAGTGAACAATATGATGCCGAGTCTCTCCAAGAAGCCTTTGACCAGTACAGCGTATCAGCAGCTGAACAGGCGGCATCACTTCGTGATGGTACGACTCCCGAAGAGATGCTTACTTCTCTAGAGAACAAGTTACAAAAACAACTTGACAAAATCAAAAAAATGAAGGCAGATCCGTGAGTATCATTTCCATAGCAACCGGACAATGTTCTCTATGTGGAACATTCCGACACATTCCAAGTATTGAGAAAGAAAATGGATAACGAAAAAGAGCATTATTTTTTAGCTATCAAATCTGGTTGGAAAAACATGGATACTGTTGGTATCCCTGACTGGGACCTTTTTAATGATGACGAAAAGCGTCATATCTTTCATGATCTTAATTTAGTAGAACGGGCATCAAAGATTCTACAGTGGTCCATGATTTCAAATGCCTGGGATAGGGAGGGAAAGCTTTCCAAGGCAGTAAGAAAGATCCAAAAAGATGTTAAAGATTATGTAACGTCTAAAGAAGAAGATGATAATATCCCACCCCCCTTCTTTGTACAGGATGTTGGTAAAACTTATAATATGTTTTACGGAAAAATGTGGAAGAATGCACAGGTCTGGAGGCGAATTGTTGAACCCTATTGTAGGAAGTATGGAATAAGACCCTTGCAATTTGCTGAAACAATGCCCATGAATTCCCAGTTACTTATTTATATTGCTACAGAAACAAAGAAAAGCGACAAAGATCCAGTTGAAGTTTATGAGGAAGTCATGGACAAGATCGCAGCCGGTGAAAAAGTTAATGAAGTGACTATTCGGGAATTATATGGACATGCCATTATATCTGAAAACGAAACAGCAAATTCACCAGGACAACCTAAAAATCCTAAAATGCTTTGGCATGAAATTAAGTTAGATCAACTACGAACTGATAATGCTAATAACCTCTTAGGCGTAGTCAAGGTTGATGATAACAGTGAAATCATTACCCCTTTAGCCCTTATGTTGTCAAACCTTTTACAATGGGATTTCTTTGGTGATGGATATAAACTTGATGATGTTGTTCTTACCCTAGCAATAAAAAACCCAAATTATAAAGAGTGATGATGACAATAGAAGAATTCTTTAAAATTATTAATGATAATCCAGACGGGGTAACCTTTACTGATTATATTTTAGGTTCTGCCAGGTCTATGGGTGCTATGGTAGACTGGAAGGACCATCCAGGGACGCCACACCTCCCATGGATTGTAAGCCAAAGAAACCAGGAGTTGTATGCTGATAAGCTGGAAAAAGCTAAAGCAGAATTAGAGCAATTACAAACCCTGGATGACGATGAGATCTCGCAACTTATCGACAAAGAATTCCAAGAAAAAGTAAAGACGTGGAATGCTCATCTTTTAAATTATACACGGGTTAAAGAAGGTTATACCCGCATCATCTCTCAAGTAGAATCTTGGGAACCACCGACTGATGACCATACAGTCTTTAAGGAATTCATGCTTCAACAACTGGATGAACACTTCCCTAAAATTGATCCTGATTTAGAAAAAGAAGTTAGTTCTGTATACATAACTAAAATAAAGCCACGGGAAGAAAGCATTCTAACGTGGAAAAAGGAAAGGATTAAGGAAGCAAAAGACGACATTCAACAGTATTCAACCCTGCTCAAGGAAGATAAAACGGCCTGTGATGAAAGACAGGCTTGGCTTGATGCTTTACTAACATCCATAGGGATAGATAATCGTGAGCATAGAGAATTGGGTGAAGAGTTGTCTGGGGAAGAAGAGATACAGTGATAGTACCTTTGCCGATAAAATATCTAGGAAAATATACAGAGAAAGAAAGATTACTACGCAATCCTATTGGTGTCGGGAATGTTATGGGTTCCATTTGACAAGCAAATATCTTATAGAAAAAAGCAGGAGAAAGCACGAATATGTCTGAAGAAAAATTATCATATACTATTTGGCGTGATCGGTATGCACTAAAAGATCCAGAAGGAAACGTTTTAGAAACAAGCATAAATGAAACATGGAAGAGAGTTGCTACGGCTGTAGCTTCCGCAGAAAAACATCCAACACAACAACGTGGATGGAGTGATACCTTCTACAATGCCCTTAATCAGGGCTATTTGGTCCCAGGTGGGCGTATCATAGCAGGGGCTGGGTCTGGCTTCGATGTTACCCTAATGAACTGCTATGTCACTGACTACCCGCATGATAGCCGACAAGGGGTACTTACCACTGTTGCTCAACTTACTGAAATGATGAGTAGGGGGGGTGGTGTTGGGGTCAATATATCATCCCTGAGACCAAAAGGAACTCCGGTACGAAAGGTCGGTGGAACATCGTCGGGAAGTGTTAACTGGGCAAGTATCTATTCTATTATTACTAGAGATATTATTCAGGTTGGTGGACAACGTAGGGGAGCAAATCTCCTTCTACTAGAAGACTGGCATCCTGATATCCCTGAATTCATTCGCTGCAAAAAGGATACATCTAAACTTACTGGTAGTAACATTTCAGTAGGTGTTAGTCATGACCTAATGAATGCAATAAAGAATGATGAAGACTGGGATTTTATTTTCCCCGATACTACTGATCCTGAATATGATGAAAAGTGGAATGGTCGGATCAAGGAGTGGAAGGCCCTTGGTAAGAAGGTTGTTGTCCATAACACCATAAAGGCTAGGGAATTATGGGATCAGTTATGTGAAGGCGCTTGGGATGCTGCTGAACCTGGACTAATTTTTGTTGATAGGGTCAGAGAATATCATAACGTTGAACAAATTACCCCCTTCACCTGTGTAAATCCTTGTGCCGAAGAACCACTTGAAGCATTTGGTGCCTGTAATCTAGCAGCACTTAACCTGAATAAGTTTGTTGTCCATGAAGATTTTCCCGCCGCAGGATTTGATTATCAACGTTTAGCTGAATACACAAAAATAGGGCAAAGGTTTTTGGATAACGTTTTGGATATCACCCAGTATCCATTAGAAGAGAACATGGCTACACAACGGGATGGTATCAGGCGAACAGGCTTAGGGATTATGGGATTGGCCGATGCCCTTATAAGAATGAGGGTACGGTATGGGTCCGATGATTCCATAATAATTATAGAGAAGATCTTTAAAACTATTCGAGATGCTGCTTATGAAACATCCTGTGAATTAGCAAAAGAAAAAGGGGCGTTTCCAAAGTTTGATCCCATAACATATGGGTCTAAATTTATCTGGACGTTGCCGGACCACATTAAAAAGATGATTTTCGAAGGGGATGGAATTAGAAACTCTGTCCTTCTCACGTTAGCACCAACTGGTACTACATCCCTTTTAGCAGAAACATCATCAGGGATTGAGCCTGTATTTGATTATAAGTTCACGCGAGTAGACCGTTTAGGGCAACACGATATCTATCATCCTGCCTGGGATGAATACATAAAAACGAAACAGGACTTCCCTGAATGGCTAGTAACATCTAATGAACTCACCCCTGAAGAGCACATTAAAACACAGGCTGCGGCTCAAAAGTATATTGATGCCAGTATTTCCAAGACAGTAAACCTTCCCAATACCGCTACTGTCGATGATGTAAAAACTGCATATAATTTATCCTATGAAATGGGACTCAAGACGGTAGCATTGTATGTTGATGGTTCCCGAAACGAACAGATCCTCTACCATGAAGACTCAATGGAGCATATAAAGGAAAAGCATGGGGATGATCTAGGAAAGGATTTCCAATTATCTAAGGATGTAGAAAGTGTAGAACTTAAACCACGTCCTGATATTTTAAGGGGGATAACCTATAGGAAGAAAACCCCTGTTGGTACAGCTTATATCATTCTCAATGTAGATGATAACAATGAACCGTTTGAAGTCTTTATTGAAGTTGGTAAGGCTGGATCTGATATTGCAGCTGATGCTGAAGCCATTGGAAGGCTTATTTCTTTGGTGCTAAGGGTCCCGTCTAATATGCCAGCATCGCACAGGCTTATGCTTGCTGCGGATCAATTGGATGGTATCGGTGGTGGTAAGTTTGTAGGATTAGGGCCTAACCAAATTCGTTCTTTAGCTGATGCTGTTGGGCAGGCAATAAAATCCCATGAACAAGCGGATGACACGAAGAAAACTCCTACAACTAACGTGGACATTTGTCCAGAATGTGGTGTTGCTAGTTTAGTTCGATTAGAAGGGTGTTCTCTTTGTCAAAGTTGTGGTTATAGCGCCTGCTAATAAAAGAGGTACCACTAATGCTTGATTTTTCTGATCAGTATGAAATATGGGAAGGTATTTCGTCTGAAAAACTAGATGGTCATATAATCATGCAAACCATCAAGGATAAATCAAGACAAGAACAATCGTTAGCTTATTATCATGAACTTGTGGAAATGCACGACAGGATATTTAGACTTGTACTTCACAGACTAAATAGTGTCTACATTGTATATTTACCTAAAAAGGAGTGCCCCCCTGGTTATATAGTAACAGCATGGAGGGACCCATCGTTGGTTGGCACGAGTAAAGTAGGATTGGTACCAAAAAAGTCTAGCGAAGAAGTAATGAAGATTGTAAATGAATCTATGTTGGCGCCTGCTGTTGTTGCTATACATAATAACGATGATAACAAGGCTCGTCAAATTATATGGAAATTAATTGAACCTACTAGGAGTTAGTATGGAAAAAGAAAAGACCGAACAAGAATTAGCAGAACAAAATGAACGAGAATTACAGGAAGGAATAGATGAAGCAGAAACAGAAGTAGAAAAAGAATGGAAGAAAAAGGGTGGTGCTGGACCACGATCTTTAGTTATACATCCAGAAAGCATGGATATTGAGAGGATTAGTACAGGACTGCCATCATTAGATTGGGCAATTGGTGGGGGATTACCTGTTGGTGCAGTAACAGAAATCTTTGGGGACCCAAGTACAGGGAAGTCTTCTATTGCTACAAATATCGCTGGACACATCCAAAAAGAAGGTGGAAATGTCCTTTGGATAGACGCTGAAGGCACCTTTGAACCCCGTTGGGCTAGAGTACTGGGGTTAGATCAAAATAAACAGTTTGTAAGAATGAAGCCCACTTTCGCAGAAAAAATGTTTCAGCTCATCGAAAAGCTTGCTAAAAAAGAAAAGTATAAACTTATTGTACTTGATAGTATAGGCATTATACTTCCCCGTGCAGAACAACAAGGGGATTATGGTGATGCCAACATGGGAGTTAGCCCAAGATTACTAAGCCAGGTTTGCAGAAAAATTACCCCTGTTTTGGATGAAAGCAGAACAACTCTTCTTTTGATTAATCAACAAAGGATGAACCTTACCAAATATGGACCCCCTAAGGCACCACCAGGGGGATTGGCATTGAAACATAAGGTGAGTATCCAAATAGAAACTAAGGTTGATAAAGACGAAAAAACAAGATTAGATATCGAAAAAGGGGTAGCGATAAATATAACAGTTCCAAAGAATAAGACTGCCCCACCATCAAAGGCATGTAGAATACATATAATACATGATAAAACCTTGGATGATAATGCTCGGGGAATAGATATTGAACAAGGTATGGTAGAAGTAGCAAGAAAACTGGAATTGATTACACAAAATAAAGCATATTATACATGGAATGATACATCTTACCATGGAATAAAGAACGTTATAAAAGCTATAAAGACAGACAAAGAATTATATGCTAAACTCCAGGAGGATATAGAGAGTATTAGTTTCTAATGGCTAAACGTAGATCTTATATTAGATCAAAACGAGGTAAAGCCCCAGACTTGGGGGATATCTCGTTTCGCTCCTCCTGGGAAAGAAATTTTGCTAGGATACTAAACATCTGGGTAAAGGAAAAGGAAATTGATGCCTGGTACTTTGAACCCGATGAATTCGAATTCAGTAATATTAAACGAGGAACCAGATATTATTTACCAGATTTTAAAATAATTGAACCTACGGGGTCCCATTATTATATTGAAATAAAAGGATGGATGGACAGTAAAAGTAAAACTAAACTTAAGCGGTTCGCGAAGTATTATAATCACGAAACACTCATACTTGTGGATAAAATAGAATACAAAAAATATAAAAAGAAGTATGCATCCAAAATAGCTAAATGGGAGAGTGATGGTGTTTAGGCATAAGGACAAGTACGAAGTCTATTTTGCTGCCAGGTTTGATGAAAAGGAGAAGTTATCGGTATTGGCCAAAAGGCTGAAGACTGCATCTAATAATAAATTCATTGTTAATTCACAATGGCTAAAAGAGCCTGACCTTGAAGATACTAAGGGCAATCCCTTAGGAAACAATGATCTCCTTACTGACTATCCTGAAGAATATTTACAGAAAAAAGCCTTTACTTCATTCACTGATGTTATGATGGCGGATCTCTTTGTACTCTTTTCTGATACCCCTAAGGATAACCCTACCAGGGGTGGGTGTAATGTTGAATTGGGGGTTGCCTTAGCCATGGCAAAGCCCATTGTTGTTATGGGTGGTGCCAAGGAAAACATTTTCCATGAAATGCCGTATGTACAGTATGAACCAGACTGGAAATTGTTCTTTGATATCAATGAAAAGATGGCCCCAGAAAATACACCGCCGATATCATTACTTACAAAACACCTTGATAAGCTAACAGAACTTCCTAATACCTACGATGGCAGGACAACAAATAGATGGATCATGGGACAATGTCTACAACTCATGATGCCTAAGTCTTTGTCCTATGGTAGTGATGATGATGCTTATGCTAATTTCCGTACCAATCGAAAGAATGTTCGGGACCTTGATAACGTTTGGCATCGAGTAACTGAAAAGTTTAACAGAACTGATGGGAAGATGGATAAGATCCCTGAAAAGGGTTTTTGGACACAAGAAGAATTAGCTACCATGCGAATGATAGAAGATCCCCTTTATAATGATCCAATGGATCAGGTAAACCTTTCTGTGATTTTCATGGGAATGATTGAAGAGAAGCGAAGGGAATATTACAAAAATGGTATTCATAGCGTTTGAAGGCTTTGACGGTGTAGGAAAAAGCACTCAAGCTAACAGGTTACTTTCTAGATTTAAAAGGGAGAAACCTGATACGAGTGTTGACTTGAATATTGAGCCCAACCCCATACATTGGAATGCCGTCAAAGACATCTTCTTTGATCTCGCCCCACCTGCTAAGGCTTTACTATTCTCTGCCTTACATACAGATAGCATGTATAATGGAATAGGAAGCCTTCTTAAAAAACATGATATTGTTATCGGGGATAGAAGCGTTTATTCTATGCTGGCATATCAAGGAGGGGATGTCGTTGGTACCCATCAATGGCTGGAAGAGATTGTCCAACACACACAATTACCAGATGTTGTTATTTTGTTGACTTCGCCACTCACCACTATTAAAGATAGATTGTCTTCAAAAAAGAAGGACAAATTCGAAAACATCCCTGATAATAAAATTGAGAAGATTTATGACAAGTATCACTATTGGTTATGGAGGGAACCTATAAATCCATTAGGGGCTCATTATTCAGTTGAAGCAACAGGGACCGAACAAGAAATTGAGGATACTATTTGGATGATCATCTCTTCCTGGAAAAAAGGTTATTCCCGCTAGTCTAAATTTCCATTTACGAGGGTAAACAAAAATGAAAGGATATAGATTATGGACCGTTGACGATGCGAACACTGCAACAGGATATATTTATTTTTTCAAGGATTATATTACTGTTAATGAAGCATCAGAATTTCTTGTTGTTAATAGTGGTGATGACGTTGAAGAAATATATTCTACGGACATATCAATAGATGAATATTTTGATACGATAGAAGATAAGCTCCCTGATGATTTAGCATTACAAATCATTGATGGGATTATTGTAAATCTTATGAAGTATGTTGATGATCATAGCGTTATCAAGAAAATCATTTGGGAAACCCTAGAAGACCTTGATGAATTTTATGAAAAACCTTGATATGGTTCGCATTGCTCGTAGACTAGCAATTGCTGTAATCGTAGTAATTGCTATTGCTATCGGGGGTACTGTTACAACTAGTCGTGATGATCCTACCCCTACCAATACCCCTACCAATATAGCAACCCCTACACTTTCAGTGCCTGCTACTGTAGTTAAAGATTCAATACCTGCCTATAACAGACGTGAATGGCGACATTGGATAGATGATGATCGGGATTGTCAAAACGCCCGAAATGAAGTACTTGTTGCAGAAAGTAATTCCCCAGTAACATTTAAGACTGAACGCGAATGCCAAGTGTTAACTGGTGAATGGGTAACCCCATTTACCAATACCACCATTACAAACCCCCGTCTTTTGGATATTGATCACCTTGTTCCTTTAAAAAATGCTCATGTATCTGGTGGATGGGAATGGGATGCTGAACGCAAACGAAGTTATGCAAATAATCTAACAGACCCCAATCATCTTATAGCCGTTATAGCTGGTGCTAACAGATCAAAGGGGGCAAAGGGGCCTGAAGAATGGCGACCCCCAAATAAAGATTATTGGTGTAAGTACGCAACCGATTGGATACAAATAAAGAAAATCTGGGAACTTACGATAACACCAGATGAGAATATTGCGTTACAAGAAATGCTTTCCACTTGTAAGGAATAAAATGACAGAACCCGATGCTATTGAATTGGCAAAGACCGTAAAAATAGATCATCCAAAATGTAAAGTAATCGCAGTTCCTAGATCAACAAAGAAATGGGGATGGTGGGTGATTGCCTTTGATGGTCCAACCCCACTAGAAATCAAAACTAAGTTTTTAGTATTCGATAGAATATAATGTATAGCTAACAGTTACTTCTTTATATAATTTACACAATGAATTTTGTGTATTTTTTTGTTTCTAGACTTAGGTTTCTGGGTATACTAGTATTAGGAGGACTTTATGGCAATAGAAATGGTTTTAGCAATAGCAGCATTTGCGGGATTGTTTATGGCTTGGACGATAGTACCAAGTCTACTCAAGAAAAAAAAGAACCAGAAGATAGACTTTTCACGTTAGTCTGTACATCCGTGTTCAACAACAACTTCAAATGAAATAGGCTGAACAATATTCCTATCCAAAAGGTATTCCTCAACTTCTTCACCAATCTTTGGTTGACTAGCCATTTTCTAACACTCCTGTTTTTCTCCCGCTTCTTCTGCTGTTCTAAAGGATGAACCACAAGCACATGATTTTAAAGCCTGTGGATTAAAGACGGTAAATCCTGTTTTTAGTAAGTCGTCTTCTTCATAATCAATAACAGAACCATCAACAAACCCCATTGTGAATTCATCTACCACAACGGTTATCCCATCATCAGTAAATTTAAACTCGTCCCCGTCATCAGATAATGGTTCATTGTCTATATTCATACCATATGATAACCCAGAACATCCACCTGGACTAACATAGACACGTAAATAATCCTTATTAGAACTAATAAGTTTGACGAGTTCTTCTTTTGCGTGCGATGTAAGAGTAATCATTTACCCACCAGGTTTTCCTCCCAAAGTAGTCCCTGTTAGTATAGCACCAAACGCCAAATGAAGCAGACCCCCACCCTTTAGAGAAAAGGGTTCATGTTGTCCAACCATTTTTCTCATGAGTTCCATTTGCACGCTTTCATTGTCAATAGAATTAATAAGTTCTACAAAAGAACTAAGTTCGGGACGGTTTAGTCCAAACCAAACAGGTACAACAACAAAGTCATAAAGACAGATAACAAGATAAGCAACAAGCGCAGTCCAACGCCACATTACATGTTCTTACTATCACTACCACCTGATATGATATCAGCGAACATGTGAAGTCCTCTAACTAAGTATAAAGTTACAGCTAATCCCAGTCCCCATTCTAATACACTGAGGGGGGATATAACCTCAATTTTGGCATAGACTATGCCAGCAAGCCATAACGTTTCTATAATTAAGGCAACAACAAGCCCTAAACCAAATTTAATTGCTTGTAGCCATCTAGGGATATCACCATTAAAGTGATTGTTATTTGATTGGTATCCGTTGACCATTATTCAGGCATCTCACCACGAAGCAGAGCGCCATAGAATTCATTCAATTCCCCACGTAACTCTTCATCCCCTGTGGCTACTGTTGATCGGTTAAGTGCTGAAACTGCCTGTTCTAACCGTGCCTGAATACGGATCATCTTATTATAGTTAAGATCACGGTCTGCTTGTATTGCTGTAATTTGATTTTGCATATAATCTCCTCCTAATTCTGATTCAGCAGCAATGGGACCAGGCTTACCTGGTTGGAAAAGATATCCGCTTTTAAAAAGGTATCCGCCTCCTGGTTGAAGAACAAAGCCTGCCCTTGCATGATCAAGGCCTACTGGATCAGTACGATCGGATTGCAAGTCACCATGGTTTTCGTAATGTAATCCCCCGTGGCGGGTTTCAAGTTCTTGACATAATTCTTGAATGCTTGTGTATTGAGCATTTGTATAGGGTTCCCCTGCTGCCCTTTGAGACGAATGACTAACAATTTCAATACCAATAGTACAAAAATTAACAGGGCTTAGTCTCCATCCAGAAGGGGGCTCCACGAGCCAACTAGGTCTTCGTTGGTCTGGAGCCCTTACATGCCAAGCACAATCCTCATCAGCAATGTATTGTAATACAGTCCCATCTCGATCTATCTCATAATGCCAAGACCCCGCTGAATGAGGGGCTACAGCTATTTTAGTTTCTGTTGAATGTAGGATAACACCACGGACTTTTCTGCCAGGAACTTTTGATTGATATTCTGTTGATCTACTTTTAACATCCATGATATTATTTACTTACAGACGGTGCAGCCTTTGCAGGATCGTAAACAAGCCATTTACGTATTGCATCAATCACTGGAACTACAATCAAGGCTACGGCTACTTCTGGTGACAAAGTTCCAGCAAAATAATATTGCGTCGCCTGCATAAGTACTGCTGCTGGCAAGGCCATAGTGAGTAGCTTTTTTAGTCTCTTTAAAGCAAATTGATTCCTACCCTTAGACATAATGCTTATCCCCCTAAAGAATTAGTTGGTCGGAAAGTTATGTATTGCGTGGGCGTTAATGATCATATTGCCTGCTCCAGTATTCGTCTTGAATTCAAAGGATGTATTCCCTGTAAGATCAGAAGAATTGACTGCTATCTTCTTTGTATCATCAAAAAAGATTTCACTAAAATAAGTATTCCTACTTAGGGCGTGCATTCCTGTTACTTCCACTTCAGAATCAAATGCATGACTAGTTTCCCAGCGTGTCCAATATAATTCTTCTGTAGCATATGGGAAGGTGTTAATTGATGTATCACCAGCACTTTTAAGACTTATTCTCTTCCATTCTTCATCTTGTTTAGGCATTGTCCAGGTAACGTTTCCATCTTGTGCAAAAGTTTTACCAGAACTGAGAGTGCCATCAGTATCCTCAATATCTTTCCAATCAGCGTCACCAACATCATAATACTTTACTTGTAGGACACTACTAGTACCGTTTGCTGCAGTTACGTTTACAGCAACACCACCAAAGGGTATCTTTGCTCCAACATAAATAAAATCACCGTTTCCAGCTGTGTCTAAACTATCCAAGACTAGGACGTTTCCAGCAATACCATCCCTCATCTTGTTGGTTGCATCTGTAGGAGCTGTAGCCAGGGAATCGGCAGTATGCAAAATAACTAGTGATGGGTTTACTGCCCATAAAACAGATACTGCACTATATGTAGCGGTTCTAATACTAAATTCAAGTTCTCTTGTGCCGTTGGGGATTGGCACTGCTTGCGATGCAGATGTAACAGCTATACCACCAGCAGTTGTATGAATGCCTCTTGTTTCACCCCAGGGTGCTCCTCTTGTTTCGGTTGCCATTGTTATTCCTCCTTTGGAATATCCACTTTCGTCCGTTCCTCATAGGAAGGAGTATTACTATTGCCAGTATATCACCGGATATATTTTCTGACTTGATAAAATAAAATATCCCCCAGGGAAGCTCCCAGGGGATATTTTAGCAAGGGACATAAATAATATACTTGCTAGTTAAGCAACTGTATTTTCTCCTAAGAAACGTCCCGCTGGTTCAAATCGAAGCAAGAAATAAAGGCATCAATCCCAGTAGTCGTGTCCGCAGTATAAGCTTGTAGTGCCCTAGCAAAGATGCCAGCACCAGTACCAAGCTTTGCTTCCCCTGCTGCAGCTTTCGTTGCCAGTGGAGAACCATTTGCGATATTAGCGGTGCCATCGACCTTCAATGCATCTGTTGGTCCCCAAATTTGAACCCACATCATTGCATCATCCGCTATAGTCTTGCTGTTGAACCCACCTCCTGCCGTATGTTCTATTCCAGATGATCCAGTTGTCGTGCCATCCCCAGTGACCATACCTTCAGAAGTAGAATGGGATACCATCCCCATCACTTGCTCATGATTAGCCGATGCAGTAGTGGTTGCACAAATTACGTCTGCTCTACTACCTAGGGCGTACTCTGCATGGCCAGGAACTTCCGAAGTATTCGGAGTATGATCCCAGATTACAACATCCCCCCTTTCAAGGGTGCCATTACTTACATTCTTCACTCTAATCAAGATAACTGGCGCTGCATTGTTTCCAAACATACCAGAATTTTCGAATTTGATTCCGCCACTTAGTTTAATTGACATTTTTATTCTCCTATGTTATTACTCATCCTTATCAGATGATACTTCAGCCTTTACGGCTGTACTTGCCTTAGCCTTACTAGGGGCCTTAGCTTTACTAGGTTTCTCTTCCGTTGCCGCAAGTCTTTCTAACAACACTGACATCACCTGATTTTGTTGTTCAACCATTGACTTTACAGCATTGACCAATTCATTTTGGTCAGCATTAGGTCTATCAAGAACCTGTCTAAACGCTTCCCCAAGTGCTGCGTTTTGACTTTGATCCTTATGGGCTACACTTGTATGCTTTACTAGATGGTTGTCTTCAATAAATGTCCGTCCACAGTATCGACATTTATAAACAGGAGGATCAAGAGATGCTAGTTGGGGAAATTCAATAATAACATTGCCATACTGGGGTGGAGTTAAATGCCATTGATGTTCAAGCACTTGGTCTACAGGAAGTTCTTTAGCCCCCCCCTTAAGAAATAACGGCTTGAGTGGATCACTATTAAAATCCCAATCACGATTTAAGGTAACAACAAACTCTCCGTATTCTCGACGCAGAGGAGTAAATCCTAGGTCGATCCTTCGTTCAAGTTCTATTGCATTGTAGGGCAATAGAAGGACCCAGCCATTTGGGTTCTTCCAATAACAATGTTTTCCTGTTTTACTTTCTGCTCCTGTTCTAAAAGACTGATCACCAGGAGTAGTAATTCGTGTTAGCATTTCCTGCTGAGCCTCTAGATCTGATACCGATACAACCATTCCCTTTTCTCCTTATCTTATAAGATAATCCTTCCCTGCTTGATGGAAATCATTCTTAGTTTCCTTCCAACAAACAGTAACAAGAGTACAATCCCTTTTTTCTAAATGCTCTCCTATTATTGCAGCCGTTCTAGCCTTTTCTGCCCGTTCATATTTTTCCCATACGTCAGGGTTTTTATCAATAGGCACTTGAGGCTTACCTCCTGGCCCTGGATCAGGAAGACAATCTTCGGAATATATTAAATGATCCTCGATTGGTCCCCTTACCATTGATGTACCTGATTTCCAATGGTACCCCTTTTTAGCAATGTCATGGATAAACTTTGCTGAAGCAGCGTTATAAGCCCTTTCCATATGTGTTGGGGATTCCAGCATTTCAACTGGAACTGAAAATCTTGCTCGCACCTTTAGGGGGATGTACTCTCTATCATTCTTTACTTGTATAAGAGATGGTAGCGATGCGATATTATTATTTTTTTGTGGGTTCTCTTTTGTAACCACCTTTTTCTTATCTATCGCCACCATCAAGTCTCCTATCCTTCGTTACTACTTATAGAGACTTTAGATAAACGCCACGGTCGTCTTCCATAGTACCACCACCAGCATCCTCTGGGGGTCGTGCTAATTCTGCACCACCGTAAACACTAAAGCCTACTACACCAAATCCAACCTTCTCAAGAATATAATCAGACTTCACCTGTGTCTTCTGCTCTACAAACGCAAAAGCATCCCTGTGCATCATACAGTTGTGATGGCCAGCCGCAGCGGTACCACCCAAAAGATTAGATACAAACACTGGGATGTTCAAGATTTTGCCCACTGGACCAAATCCTTCACCCTTGTAGTCAGTACGGGTAAACTCGTCTATCTTCATTGCAGCACCTGCAGAAGCAGGACTAAGGAAAATGCTGAAGTCAGACTCCAGATTACCATCATCAATAATCCCCGCATCTGCAAGATATTGCCATGCACGAGCATAGTCGTCAACAGTTAGCTCAACAAGAAGAGTACCTACTGAATCAGCAAGAGACTGGACTAGATTAGTCATAAAAGTTTCTTGCGTTCTGCTTAAAGCATAAGCGATCTTCTTCTGATACAGACTTGCCAAGTCAGGGAGGGCCTGGATATCCAGGGCATCCTCAACCAAGAAAGCAGCATACCTATACTGATTAACGAGTAAAGATTGACCCGTTTCAGTAATAGCTTCAAAAGCTACGTCAGTGTCGACGGCTTTCACCTTGTCAGTAAGGTTGGAAAGGTGCATAATTTCAACAGTATCACCGGAACTCTTGATGTCACCACCACCATAATCGGTATTGATGCGCTTAATAAAGTTCCTGCTAAACTCTTGAGCAATTTGGATTTTTTCAGCCCACCACTGGGGTAGAAACTTGATACCAGTGGTTATTGTCGCATTACCAACAGCCATATTGCTTCACCTATCATTAAAATATAGCAAGATTACGGCGCTATAGGACCTATTTTCCCTGTGTTATAAAGCTCATCTATATCACTCATATTGTCCCTAAGGAATTGTCTAAATTCAGTAGGGGACATATTCTGTTCCATTTCAAATAGCCGTTCATTAGTTAAGTCAGCATTTGCTGACCCAACGCCCATGCTCGTTGAATTGTTACTAGAATCAGTGATAATAGAATCTTCTCTACCAACAGTACTATTGATTATTTCAGCTTCCTGAGAAGCCTTGAGATCAGGGGCTACCCTTTTCAGTTCAGCCTTGATTTTTTCCTCAATAGCGGTCTCTAATTCGTTACGCACTCTTGCCTCCGTTTCACTTGTGTGTGTTCCCCATTCTCTTCCTACATCACTCACCCATTCAGACATCCCACTTGCATAGTCGCCAGATTGTGAATAGTCTTTGTTTTGTAGCTTGCTCCTGATGTTCTCAGGTACATGCTGAACAAAGTCTGTTAACGCACTATTGACACGTTCATAAACACCATTCTCTACTTGATTGAGTTCCTGTTGTTTACGAACAAGTACTTTGTCTCTCTCTTCAAGCTCCCTGTGCTTTTCAGCAAAGGCATCAGTGTCAGTCGATCTTAGTCTAGCTAATTCGTTCTGTTCCTGTTGCCTTCGCAATTCTACTTGGGCATCCTTCATTTGTTTCTGAGAGAGTTCGCTGGCTCTATTCTGGATTTCAGAACCCAGATGACCCATAACGTTTCTGTCACTCCTCAGGTTATCAAATGTAAGAACTCCCTGGTTCCCTAGATGTGAGATAACTTCTCTAGCATCCACTCCAGAAAGGGCCTCCCTCCAGTTAGCAGGTACTGTTGTCTGGGTCTCTTGAGAACTGGCCGAGTCCTCTGGCACAGATGTATTAGTATCCTGTCCCTGTAAGGCATCCTGGGCTTGACCAACTGTGGCGTCTGTAGTAGAGGTCACAGTACCATCTTGGGATCTATTCTGTTGTTCAACCATAACTCTTCTCTCCTATTGACATAATATCACATTAGTTTACGTCTGGAGGAACAGTTGTAATAATATGCTTTGTGTCCCAATTTATTTCAAATTGTTCCCCAGCTGTAGGATCAATCCCCATGCCAACAAAAACATCTGAAACCCTTTGATTAAAGTTATTTGTAGTGGCTTCAGCTGCGGCTTGAGCCTGCTTTTGGATTTCTTCCATTTGCTTTTCTGATTGTTCTTTAGCAGTCTTAATATACTCAAACACTGGATCTGGGATCTTCTTCTTCATCTCTTTCTCCTTTTGGGCTTATTGTTATCTTCCTATTTAATAAGCTCAATAAATTTATATTAATCACATAGGACAAGGCCCCCAGTCCTGCCCCCCACATTAAAAAATGAACTTTCCCTAGTTGTAAAGATTCTAATACAACGAGTATGAGCCATGTTATTATTACTAGTAAGGAGATAAAGTATCTCCCCCACCACTGCTTTCCATTGGTATTCTTTTTCATTGCTGTTAGAAAACATAAACATCAAGATACGCTAAAAAACCCCCTGCAATACTGGAGGCAACAGCAACAAGTAGAATACCGCAGATACTCATATCCATTATATTCTTTTTAAAAGGTGTCTTTAGTTTTATTGTAGCATATCTTCATTATTATGTCTACTTCCTTATTTTTATAATGCCTTCCCTTCTTTCCTTACGCCACTTTTCTTTTTGTTTAGCGGGAAGGTTTCCCATAGCCCACTTCCATTGCTTTTCACTTTTTACGTGAGTTTTTTTTCTTTTTCGAGGCACGTTTTCCCCTTTTCTTTTTTATTGCATACACCTTAGGAATAGCGTTTGCATGAGTAGTAGTGGTCATATTAGGCATAGTAATCTATTGTTCTTTGGGGAATTCCTAATCCAAGATATTCTTGATAATCCACCCTAACAGGATAAGACAATGGTTTTGTTATTTTTTTGGGTGGTAGTTGTATAATATCTTTAATAACAGGAATAGTATTTATTTTTTGAATACTATCCATTTATGATCCCTTCAAATCGCCCCAAGCATCAGCAGTTTTGTCACTAGCGCCAGCTATACTAGCCTGCATTTGTTCATCATTCGTAATGGTTTGACGAATATGAGTTACCAAATGAGCCTTAAATGTTGCTGCATCTGCAATTGGTAGTTCCCTTTTATTTGAATCAGATTCTGCTGCATCTGGATTAAAACTAGGATTGGGAACACTTCCATATGTTCTTCCAAATGATGCATACACTGCTGCCTTTTTTGCATCGGGGAGTACGATTGAGATTGTGTCATCAGCCATGATATAGCCTCCTTATTTTTTGTTGGTCTTCTTCTTTCTGGCCGCCTTCTTTGTAGCCTTACTTGGTCTGCCTGGTGTTCTATAGGTTCCCTTTCCGTATGGCATGATCACCTCCTTTCTTATATCCTTGCTTCTAATGCTTCAATTCTTGCTATAGCTTCTTGTAAAGCAGCTGTTAGCAACGGAACAAGTTTAGCACTATCTACCCCTTGTGCCTGAATAACATCTGTTGGTTCTCCGTCATCATCAAGCTTCATTTCGTCTTTGACCCCCGTTACTGCTTCTGGAACAACAGCAGCAACTTCATGGGCAAAGAACCCATCTAATGTATTTGATGGATATTGTTTGAAATTAAATCTGTATGGTTTAAGCCCCTTCACTCTAGTAATTGCATTTGTAATGGCTGTTTCATTTTCCTTCAAACGATAATCAGACGCTGTGCTAAAGGCTGTTACATCCCCAGCATTATGCGAAATGCTGCCAACTTGGGAATTAACGTCGTTAAATATCATAAGATAGTTAGTAGCCCCAGTGCCTTTATTATAAACATCCATTGTCTGGTTACCAGCGGTAGCATTACCACCACCAATCAGCATTTTGCCAGATGAATCTATTGTTAGTACTGTGTTTTGAGCAGCAACAGCATCTTTGACAGTAAGGGTTCCTACTCCATCAATATAATACATTGGATAATAATTTGTTGATACTCCATCCCATTGTCTTGCTACTTCAAAAACTTTATTTTCATCTGATGCCCATGTCGTGCATACAGATAATCCATATCTACTCGGGGCATTACTAGGGTGTTGAATTAGGGCTGCCCAACGCCCAGAGGGATTAGTAAACGATGCAGTATTGTCAGGTTTGACTGTAAAAGCCCCCTGCCCATCTGTAACCCCCTCGGTAATACGTACTATTTCATAAGTTTTATTATAACTATCGCCAGCTCCTCCAACATTAAAAGAAAGATATTCAGTTCCCCAAGCACCTGTTGAATATCCGGCAGTTATGTCTGCCGTTCTTCTGGCTCCTGTATCCGCGTGACTATAGAATGTTGAGTTAAAAGATAAGGATGCCACTCTCGAAGTTGTCCCATTACCTGTAGTTAATTTTGCCGTTGTACTAGCAGCATCTCCAAAATAACCACCTGTGACTGTTAAAAGACCACCAACTATATTGAAGCTATCACCAGATGCTAGGTCTAGTCTGTTGGCAGCACCCCTGAAAAACTGAACATCACCACCTAGAAGAATTCCACTATTTGCATCTGTAGATGGTAATGCCAATCTTCCTACAGCACTATCAAGGAACATTACTTCAGTTAGTAATCCACTGGCACCATAACCCCAACGAAAGTCAGCATGAACACTATCAGTAATAAATTCCAGTAAAGAGCTTTGTATTCCTAGACCAATGCTTGTAGACCAAGCAGCAACTTTCATACCTACACCAGTACTATTTTGGGTCAATCCACTGTTAGCCGTTATTGGTCCTGCAAAATAATTTGTTTCACTAGCACCGGCTTGGTAAATCGCATAACGATTAGTGATTGCCCCTGTAGCAGTAAAGGCGTTAATATACAGTCCATAAGCATTCGTTATGACATTTGTTGCATTGTCATTCGAGATCATGATCTGAACGCCAGTAGCATTGGTAACAGGGCCAGTATTTTGCTTCCTTATGTCAATTAACTCCCCCTGAAGATAAGCAAGAGTACCTGTTCCATAATGGCCAACAAACTGCGTTATTCCACTCACACGTCCAGTTATATTGTTTGCTGTTGATGTCTGTGTCCATGTTTGTAAAGTGTCTGTAGTAGAACTTGATGCTCCACCAGGTTGCACATAAGATACCAAGGTGTTAACATCCGTCTCGCCACTTGTAGTTGTATCGTAGTAGATATTGTACTGCCTACCATTTCTAATAGAAAAACCATCACCACTAGCAAGATAAAGCCAGTTAGTGTCACCACGGTAAAGTTGAGTATCGGTACCAATAAGGATTCCTGCATTTGATCCGGTTATCGGCAGTTCCAATCTTCCATAGTTGCCAACAAGTTTCATTTGCTGGGTTGTGATACCAGCACCATTGCTCAGGTGCCAATCAACATATACCCATTCCGCACCATCAGTTGGTGATCCAATCAACCACCTATTGTATCCGTAGACAGTTTGATTACTATTACTATCTTCACCATCAACCCTTAGATAAAAGAGTTGATCGTTTTCATCCGGACTAGCTGAATTGTGATAGGTGTGATGATACGGACCAACAGCCCCTGCACTTCCTGAAGTCCAAACCTGGGAGTATTGTCCAGGATCAAAGTAAGAACTAAAATCCCCTGTTCCAACATTGGGTTGAATATATATAACTCCTGAGCCCCTGTTTATTATGTGAAGATGACCATTAGCAGTTGGAGCCCGATACAACCGACTATCATAGTCGGGGTCACCACCTTCAACAGACCAATCCATATAGACATGACCATTCGAACCAAGAGCATTTACTTGTATTTGAAAAGCTGTTACAGCTGCTCCTCCCAGGGTAAGCCCACGAGAACCAGCATCAGAACCAGCACTTATATTTCCAGCAACGTTAACATCACCATTAAAATGGGTATAACCAGATCCAGCAACTTTTGGATTAATTACAAGATTGGTAGAATCATAATGGATCAATGCATCATTTCCAGTACCAAGATAAAGGGAAACATTATCTTTGAGATGTACTCCATCTGAAATCCGTACTCGTTCTGAGCTATCACCACCCCGCATAGTATAGAAGCGTATGTGGGCATCCTCGTCCCCGTCTGTAATAGTGTCGGTTACAGATACTATTGCACCCAGTGTTCGTGAAGTAGGTCCATCTGACATACCTTGGAATTGGATTGTCCCCACTTCACTAAGTCCAGTTGGGGTTCCTGTTGTTTCAAAGAAAAGTTGCGGTCCATTAGCGTTAGCAGTAGTCACTCGCATCTTTAGTTTTGCTCGTGCTGATGTACTGGTCCATACCCCATATTCAGATGTTTCCGTGGCAGCTATGTAAATCCCGCCACTAACTATATTGAAAACATCACCAGTAGCTAGGTCTAGTCTGTCGGTGGCACCAGATGAAAGACCCACAGTTGTGCCAAGCAAGAGACTATCATCAATTCGAACATTGCCAGCATCAACAAGTAAGGCATAATTATTGGTGCCTTCTGATGGTGCAGAAGGAATTCTTAGTGTTGAAGCGGTTGTCACTGTACCCGTGGCTGTAATATTTGGTTCTTCAATCAGTACAGATTCCACATACGACGTAGTTCCAAGAGGGATAGTTACTGCACTACCATTTCGAACATGAAACTTCACAAAGTTTCTACCAGCAGCCTGGGTAATAGCTGGGTGATCAAACACCACCGCAGCATATTCTGTTGGCGTACCACCCACCATCGGATCATCGCCAATCCCGACAGAACCAACACCACTAAAGGACCCCGCATTGACAAAGAATGCACTGTCGTTGGTATCCGTCTCAATTCGTGTATCCGCATCAGCATGACTATTGTTGATTATCACGGCGCCATCGAGACTGGTCGAGCCCGAAACATTAAGGGCTGTCAACGTTCCAAGGGATGTTACATTCGCTTGAGCAGCCGTAGCAAGAGTTCCTGCAATGCCCGCACTAAATACAGGTGTTGCAGCAAAGGTAACTGCACCACCATCAGCAATAGTCATGGCTAGGTCGCCATCAGTATAGTCAATGGTTGCTACTTCAAGAGAGCCAGTGACTTCTACTCCAGTATTGTGAGTAGCTATCTTAGCAGAGTTATCATAGTAAAGAGTGGAAGCACCATCTTTAGTAAATACAGCCATATTATCTGAACCAGATTTAAGGCTTACATCAGTACCGTTAGTTTCTATTACTAATCTTCCTGTCCCATTATCTTTAATGTAGGAGTCGGAAGCATCGTGAAATATCTCCAGGTCTGACCCAGTCCCAAATAGTGCTTTTGTGTTATCTGTAAATATTAATCCGTCAGCACTTTCATCCCATAGCATATATTTACCAGAAGTATCTCCAAAGAACTTAACGTCATGCCCTGTACCATCAACACCTACAGTAACAGTACCCGCGAAGGTAGCAATGCCTGTTTGAGTCAAAGTACCAGAAACATCTAGATTACCATTAAGGTCAACAGTTGTAGTTGTAATTTCTATTTCGGTATCAGCATCTATGTCTAACTGACCATCTGCTGAAGAGTATACCTTTAATGCTGAGTCTCTAAATGTAATGTAGTTGTCAGAATTAATTAATATTCCTGCATCAGCTATATGAGTTAGAGTTACATCTTGGTCATTACCCAAGTTTATAACCGCGCCATCAGCTAGAAACAAATCAGACCAATTTAAACTACTAGTACCAATGGCAAGTCCATTATTAGTGGATGGGGATAAGGCTGTACCATCTAATTGAAGTTCATCCGCTAAAGTACCATCGGTCATTACGGCGAAATCTAGCCTACCTTCAACAGTTGTGGAATTAGTTACATCAGTTGCAACCCAAGTGAACCTGCCAATTTCAACTTGGGTATCAGTTACGCCCGCTTCATTAGAAATCTTATAACTTATATAGACTTCATCGTTATCGGCTGGGGTTGCTCTGTCACCCTGAAAAGTAGCAATTTGAACTGATGCAGCATCAGTTGTATCAGTAACTGTTAAATCAGATAAACCAGTAGCTATTGATACATCAAGTCCTTTACCACTTGAGTGATCATGATTTTCAAGGGCATTTGCTAGGGCAGTGAGATGAAGACTTCTACTGAAACGTTCAGAATCATCATCGGGAATACTGAAACTAGTAGAAGTGCCATTTATTGATGCAGTATAATTATCGCTTGATGGATTTGCCATTTATATTTACCTATGTTGTGCAAGGGCCTTTTCTAATGTTATTACACGATTATCTAATTCTGAAATATAACGGGCTTGAACTTCAACCGTTTCCCAAAGGTGGGTAGCGATTTTACCTAACGAAAACTTCCCGTTTTCTTCCCATTCTTTTCGTCCAGGAATAGTTGGCAAATGAAGATGTTTTTTAAAGAAGGTGGTCATTTCTTTAATACTTGGCAGTTTGTAATCCATCGAAAAAACATAGTCACTTAATATACTATTATCATCGTATACAGCTGTTGCATTAATGGTTCCATCCCCTTTAAGACCTCCAGTAGGGCTTCCAACAACTAAACCCCCATCACCAATAGTTAATGCCCCAGCACTATGCGTTAAAGTAACATCACTGCTATTAAAATTCAATACTGCTCCACTGGTAAAGAAAATATCATCCCCAGCATAAATATCTTTAGCAACACCTAGCCCACCATCTGTGTGGATTGATCCAGTAACTGTACTTGTACTTTCTGTAGTATCATCTACACTTAGCAATCCACCAGCAAGGGTTAAAGTATTTAAACTATGAGTTAAGGTAACATCACCTGCATTAAAATTAACATATCCCCCATTTCCAACAAGCAACCCGCCCCAAGCTAAATTACCCGAAGAACTCCCAAGAATAAGCGCATTATTAACAGTTGGATACAAACCCCCTACACCAGTAGCTTCTCCAGAAACCTGTCCTGTAAGAACTAATTCATCGGCCTGGATGCCAGCAGTCATGACACCAAAATCTAGTCTTCCATCTTCGGAACCATTAGTTATGTCAGTTGCAACCCAGGTAATCCTTCCCAATTCGGTTTGTTCTCCAGCACTATTAGAAAGTTTAAAGCTCGTATAAGCTTCGTCGTTAGTTGCATACGTTGCACGATCCCCTTGGAATACACCTACTTGAACTGACGCGGCATCAGTTTCAGTAGTAACCGTTAATGCATTCGTAGCACTTATAGAACCTACTGATACTGATGCTCCCTTTCCAGTCGAGTGATCATGGTCTTCAAGAGCCTGTAAGGCTGCAGTAATATGAAGACTTCTATTAAATGAATCAGTATCAGCACTAGGAATATAAAATGTAGTAGCTTCAGGTACAGTATAATTATCACTTGCCGTATTTGCCATTTGGTTCCTCTCTTATTCTTATAACAATTTTAGTTCACCAAAAGTGTGACCACCCAATTCCCCAAAAGTATATTTATTTACTTGGGTATAACTTCCATAAGCAGTCGATTCGGTAGTAGCTGAAATATTCACTATAGCCCTATATTGTTTTAATTTTTCATCCCAGAATTGTTCTTCTTGATAATCTTTAATGTTTATTGTTTCGGTTGTTTCTTCAGGTGTAATAATCTGTACACTACTAAAGGCTCTTGCAGAAGTTTTAAGGTGAAATCTTATTCTATCTGCCCCTATTCTTAAAGGAACATTATCTAATCTAATAAGACCATCTTCGGCTAAAATACTAAAATCATAATTAAATATCTGTGTACTTCTAACATTATAATGAAGTGCTATCCCCCTGACTTTTGGACTGCTGGTATTAACCTCGTTAGTGAGAATAAGCTTTGGATCAAAAAAGGTACCCACAGTAACAGTGGGAAAGTCTTTCCTTTCTCTTGGAGCATCCTTAAATTGATGTTGATTTCCGCCATCAGATGAATTGAAATTTTGATAAGCCCCGATAGAATCTATTCGGTATGCTACTGATGCGTAATTCAACCCATCCAAATTATCCCCAGTAATACTAATGGCCCTCATAATTTTATTATCAGCAGAAAAATGCCCAGTAAATCTTGGAAGTATTGTTTCAGTATCTGCTGTAGTAAATCTATATTCACTACAATCACTGGGATCAGCTACACAAGGTAAGGTAAACCAAGCAATTTGGCCATCAGCAAACCCTATATATAATCTAGTGTGTCCACTTGGTGCTCCTATACTACTTTTGAATAAAGCTGTTATCTCTGCAGTTAAACTAGATGGTGACGGTGTAAATGCTGCAGTTATAGATCCGTGCCAAGCCCTTAGTCTTTCGGGACCTCTCCAAGCCCCATATTTTAAAAGATAAGATTTGTTATTGTCTTCATCATATAACCCAGCATAAGCATGAAATGATCCATGTCCTTGAAAGGCAGTAATTTTTCCCTTTATTCCAGCACTACCAGTAATAAATCTTTCTGGGCCTACTTCTTCTAATGAATTATCAGGGCTAATTCGATAATAAGCTTCCCCATATCCAATATAAAGATCATTGAGATAATGTCCTATATTGGTTGCCTGCGGCAGGGCTTCAACTTTCCAGGTTTCTAATACTGCCCCAGTCCCAGGATTAGTTGTATTTAATCGAACAGCATTGTCTCCAGGAGCAAATTGAAGATGAGGAAATAATTTGTGATCTTTACCAGCTTTATCTAAAGTATAAATACCATCGGTTTTAAAAATCATCAGTGCCCCTTCAGCATTAACATCTAAAGACACTATATTTGAATCTTTGTTTCCTATTCTAAAGGCGTTATCATTAGACCAGTTACCTGCATCAATTGGATTGGCATCAGTGTCTAATTTAGCTAACATATTTACATCATGAGCCCGATAAAGTTCTTTACCGATGACTTTAAATGCCTGAGCCCCAAAAGTACCAACATAAACACCATAACTAATTAATACAGGGGGATCATCCTCAGTATAAGTATCATTGCTACTATCTTTGGTAAATTGAGTCCATGTAGTTCCATCAGACGAATAATAAATAGGGTCGGTTTGAGCTACCCTTGATAGTCCATCGGAAAAGACATAAGTTCCTACAAAAATATAATTTGTACCACCATCGCCTGCTACTGCCTCGTAATTACTATGAAAGGTTTCTGCACAGTGAATATTTACTCCAGAATACCAATCCGATATATTAGCTTCTTCTGCAGTCCCTGCTGGATAAGGATTAAAGTTTTTTACTTCAGTCCAATCCGTTGCACTGTCTCCTGTCCTTCTTAAAATTCTTGCCCCTATAATTACATAAAGGCTCCCTTCATGTTCAAAGATTTTTTGGACCCTATCAGTAGAAAATTTAGTACGATTAAGGGGATTGCTACCACCATTAAGAACATCTATTGAAGTTTGTACCGGATCAATTTTAGTAATCTCAGGTCCTTTTATATTTTCCTTGGCAACAGCATGATCGTTCCCTAAAGAATAATGATATCTTCTATCCCTGGGATCTTCTTGGTTACTAAGACCCAGGCCATCAGCTAAATCATCATAGACGATTGTACTTTCTATTTCTGGATTAACAGATGAATACCCATATTCTGTTGGCTGTACTTTTTCTAAGGGGGCTAATTGTTTAGTTCTAAAGCTTGGCCCTGTTCCATCATCCAATAGCATCATCCCTACACCCCCTAATTTAATATCAAAGGGATAAGGCTGTCGTCTTCTTCTACCGCTTCTAAATCCTGCTATAACCATTAGAATGTATATCCTGGTCCACCAACACTTATCATTGGTCTAAATGTCCTTGCTGGCATTTGGAACCTGCTGTTATTAAGATCGGTAAACCTTGCCGCTGCCTTTTGTTGCGAGAGCATTATTTCAGATGCTCCCCTAGCACTCAATAAATGACTAAATCTATTCCATACTTCTATTATTGCACCATATGCTACCCAGTTAACATCAGGGATGGCTTCATGGGCTTCGGCTGCTAATCCTTGTCTGTCCCCAAAACCACCACTACTTGATGCCCGACAATAATCATAGGCCCTAGCTACTGCCTTGACATACATCGTATCACTAGTACTAAACGTTCTCCTTGGATGAACAAGATAAACTATATTACTTATTTTTTCTGTATGCCCCTTGACAATCCTACTTGCAAAAGGATCGTTTTTATTTCTATCTTCACTTGATGTAAGATAGCCCACTTGTCTTACTTGCCATGCATGCTCTAACCATGATGCAGCACTAGCTAACGAGTGTCGGGTTTGATCAGCTACTGCAGTAAAAGTAAATTCTACTTCAAGATAGATCCTTTTTAAGGACTCGTTAACAACATCCTGCATATCAGTCCAGGGTTCAACAATCCCATGTAATTCATATTGTTCTGTGCTAACAGCACTGGTATAAGGTCTATCAGTGGTAATTGTCCCGCTTACAGGAGAATAGGTCTCTACTATTCTTAGTATATCGTTAGCATTAGCAGCATCAGGTCTTAAAAGATAGTAATCATCAAAAAGCGAATCAATGTTTAATGTACTTTTTAGGGTGTTTGCATCTAATAGGGTAGATGTACTTCCACTAGGATCTACCTGTGCTAGACCAGTATGGTATGCCCCTAAAAGTTTTCCTATTTGTTGTCTGTATTCTTCAAATGCTGGCATAATATAAAAATGACCCCTCTAGACTAGGCTGCTCCTACTACTCCCCGCTCCCATAAATTTTAATCCTGCGGGATTTTCCAAGCATACAGTCATAAACACTCTAGCATGTCCTGTTGTTCCTGGAATACTAGCCACTTGTAATGCTATCCTGTCTCCTTCATTTATTGCTACAATATCGGGATCAGTGCTATCAAAGTTCCCCGTATCTGTACCTAACAGTGTTGGTTTGTTTCCAGCTGTATGCCAAATTGTTGATCCGTTTTTTAGGACATCAAGGACTGTATTGCCACTACCACTACCAGCGGTTTCAGCATAAGCCCTAATTCCCCCTATAACACAATCCATGGGTATTGTTGCTTCTTCAAGATAAAGACTTGCCGTTACAGCGGCATTGTTATACCCGTTTAGTATACCTATCACTATCTCTGCTGGGGAATTTGTCCCCGATGTTGCACTAACAGCCATTACATCACACGACTTCCAGCCCTACCTGCTGCCTGGGGAAGTCCCTTTTTCATAATTTCTAAAACATCTTCTGGATTTTCACCTACATCTGCATATGCTGCCATCCATATATCTTGGGTTGATTTTGGAAGATCAAAGAAAGTTCTTCCTGTTATTTTTACAGGATCAAGCTTCAAAGCAGCCTGTCTCATCGCTTTGGCATCCTCATGTTTTAACCCATAAACATCTTCTAAACTGCTGCCAGCAGTAAGTCTTGCTACTTGACTAGCTGGATCAGACCCAGTAGTTACTTCAGGGATCGTGAATTGGGACAAATCAGTCCCTAGTGGATTGCCTGCCCCTATACCACTACCGTCACCACCACCTGTATTGTATTTATCTAATACATCTTGTATTCCTGTGGGGGAATCGACATTAGGTGGAATGAAGGGGTTACCTCCTCCAATTCTTGTTGGGTTGACGGGTTTACGGATTTCATCGGTTCCAGCAGCATCTATGACCGTGCCAGGGTTGGATTGCCAGAAACTATCCCCTTTTATTTCAGTCACGCTAATCTCCCCTTGTTGTTCACCAGGCAAAGCAGGAAGTTGCTCAACTCTATAATAACTATCACCCACCATTATAATAGAAGGTAGCACACTGGAATCATCACTTCCCAGTTGGGATATGATAAACTGAAGGTTATCCTCCTTCGGGAATTTACGTATCTTATCATCTACTATCATTTCTTGTTCTGCTTGACTCAAACTTGGGTAGTGCTGCGATAGGGCTTGGAGTTGTCCAGCTCTATCTGGTGGTACTACTTGTGTTGGTTGTGGCTTGCCGTCCTCCAGCCACTTCTCCAAAGACAGAAGACCACCCTGATCCACATATTCCTTGTGTGCAGCTGCGTCTATAGCGGCCTGGTTAGTAGCTGCTCCTGATGGTCCTGATGGTCCTGATGCCGTTTTTACATCAGCTTGATGCTTCTCGAACTTGCCTAAAAGGGTCTCAACTGTTAATCCTGTTTTCTCTTCAGCAGGCAAGGCAGCAATCCATTCATTAAACTGCTGTCGGTCACCAGGCAAAATCTGACTCGTCGAATCTTCAACTACTTGAGTAAAATCAGGTAGTTGTTGTTTCGTTTGTACAGGTTCATCTACCTTAAAGCTTTTTTTAAATTGATTAAGAGCTTCTTCATTAACAGTCTTCTCCCCAGTTTTCCGATCTATTGCCAAATCAAGATCACCTTGAAATGCTTGATTTTCTTCTTTAGTAAGTTTACTTTTCTCTTTATCTAGCCATGCCATTCGTGTTGCTTTTTCGTTTGCTTCCCAAGCTTGCCAATCTGTTTTGGGAGCTATTGTTCCCTCGCCTGCAAATCTTTGTAGGATCTGCTTTCCTTGTAATTCATTGGGATCTGTTACATAGTCTCCTACTTCCCCATCATCATCAATTCTAAACACTCTCCCGTCACTATGTCGTACATATTTCCATTGTGTTTCTGCCCCGCCAATACCAATGGGATTACCTCCACCTGTAGGGGCATCAAAAGGCATTTCTTCTAGGGGGACTTCTTCATCAATAAATATATCATCAACAAATTCATCACCACCAAATTCATCATCCATAGCTAGATCAGCCTGATCATCTTCAGGCTCTTCTTCCCCAAATATTAATCTAAGCTGGGCAATAATCTCTTCTATAGTTGCCCCACTATCTAACATTTCTTGAATAAGGGATAGTATTGCTTCATTATCCATTTCAGGGGTAATTTCAGGGAATTCCCCGTTAATCGGTTCTGCGAATTCACCATTTATAGGTTCATCAAACTCTGCACTGATAGGTTCATCGAATCCTTCATTAACGGGGGCATCTTCTAGATCAGTAGGAGCGTCTCCTACCCCACCAATTCCTCCACCTGTAGGAGGGGAGAAAACATCAACACGTGATGATACAATGGGTCTACCATTACTATCAAAGGCATTATTATTACCAGGATAAACAATTGTTTGTCCAGGGATCATACTCCCTGCCATATCTTGATCCCCTATTCTTTTACTTGCTTCTTCTATTGCTTTATGATTAAATCCTTTCATAATGTTGCCTTGGGCCTCCATTGCTGGTTGAACTAGTTTTTCGAACTTGGTATATAATCTGTCTTTTGCATGATTGTCCCCTCTTTTACCAGCATCTTGCATGTCACGAAGGACACTCTTAAATTCGGGGGAATCTTGGATGGCAAAGGACAACTTGTTAAGTTTTCTTAGAAGATGTTCGGGACTACCGCCACCTTGGCCAATTAATCCTAGTGCTCTATCAGCTTCAGACTGGCTCCACCTACCTGAGCCAACTCCTGCCCTTATGTGGCCTGCCTGCCCATGAACTTCGTCAACAATTGATTGGCCAGAACGGCCTGGTGCTGCTGGAGGTGTCGCTGGCGTTGGTGGAGGTGGTGTTGGTCCTGGTAATTTACCACCAGAAATAGTTTTTTCTGGTGTACTCGCTGCTACAGGCTTAGCTACTGGGGCTGCCGAACGTAACGAAGCAGTAACGGGTTTTGTGTAAACCCTCTGATCCTCCAACCGATGGAGATCTTCAATATATTTCCGTTGCTCTTCTGGAGGAAGTTCCATAAAGTTATCTGGAAACCCTGGTGGTCGTTGATCGGGTAGTCGTTGATATGGTGGTCGTTGATCGGGTAGTAGTTGAACGGGTCGCCCTCCTGGCGGCAGATAACGGTCTGGCTGAGGCTTAATCCCTGGCCTGATGGGACGTGTTATCGGAGATAGATCGGGTGGTGGTCCCCATTGGTCTGGTGGTCGAAACACTGGTCGCCGAATAGGGCCAATATCATCCCCTGGCGGAGGAAGAGGCTGTGGTGTCCGAATAGGGTCAGTAGGGTCAAATGCAGATGTCGCTCCATGTATTTCCCCGTGATGTACTGCTCCTCCCTGTCCTAATATTCCTAATGCTTCATTAGCTTGATCCTGGCTCCATCTTCCTGATCCAACTCCTGCCCTTATGTGACCTGCCTGCCCATAAACTTCGTCAACAATCGACTGACCAGAACGACCTGGTGCTGCCGGAGGTGTTGTTGCCACTGCCGGAGGTGTTGTTGCCACTGCCGGAGGTGTTGTTGGCACTGTCTTAGTTGTTGCTGGTCCTGGTAAATTACCAGGAGTAGTAAATGTGTCTCTACTTACATCTGTAGACTGCGGCGAGGTTGCAACAATGCCTTCTCTAGGTTGTGTTATAATAGGCGATACAAATGTGGTTGGCGTGGTCGTGATCGCATCCACAGACGAGGAGCTAGCTTCACTTGTGGTCGTCTGACCCGCTGTCAGATCGGTCCCAGTGTCGGTTGGTTCAGGCGTAAAGACATAGGGATCATAGCCACGGATGAAGGACAATGCTGCCTTGGCTTCCTCTGCGGTCCATCTACCTAATCCAACTCCTTCATCTATGTGGCCTGCTTGCCCATGAACTTCGTCGTAAATCTCCTGTGCCCTACTTCTTGTGATTGCCCCTGTGGTCTCAGTTCCAGTTCCGTTCGCAGTTCCATCCGTAGTTCCGTTCGCAGTTCCATCCGTAGTTCCGTTCGCAGTTCCATCCGTAGTTCCGGTTGGTTCAAGCGCAAAGACATAGGGATCATAGCCACGGATGAAGGACAATGCTGCCTTGGCTTCCTCTGCGGTCCATCTACCTGGAACTCCTTCCTCTATGTGGCCTGCTTGCCCATGAACTTCGTCGTAAATCTCCTGTGCCCTACTTCTTGTGATTGTCTCTGTGGTCTCAGTTCCGTTCCCATTTCCATTTCCGTTCCCCTTTCCATCCCCGTTCCCATTCCCGTTCCCATTTCCGTTCCCAGTTCCGTTCCCGTTCCCAGTTCCATCCCCAGTTCCATCCCCAGTTCCATGTCCTCTTTGTCTAGCCTGTTGAGCAGTAACATCACCGCCTACAAGAGCCTGTATAGCAGCTGGTACTCCTTTATCTGTAAGACCAAACATTAGCCTCTGTTGTTGAAAGGCTTGGCCAGGAGCACCGAGTTCTGCAATAGCTTTTGCTTCTGCTAATGTTTGTGCTCTATCTTCAATGCCAATAAGCGCTCTAGTTCGGTCTGCTTGTGCATTTTTAGCAGCAATATTAGCATCATTTAGTAAGGATGCTGGTGTTTGAACTTCACTTACTCTAGTTGAATTA
>VTLG01013891.1_pt1 | contig 47473 bp, 27 predicted proteins | sample 4694571 | NCBI WGS metagenome assembly VTLG01 (sample SAMN12604809, study PRJNA352737) | marine metagenome | biome: ENVO:00000447; feature: ENVO:00000209|ENVO:00000569|ENVO:01000036; material: ENVO:00002151; isolation source: viral sequences binned using virsorter ... | reverse complement strand
CTGAATTAGGCAATTTTTTGTTTAGATTCAAAAGTAACCCAGATTATCTTGGGCCAACGGCTTTTACTAAAGAGGAGGAATTTTTAAATTATAAAATAAAGTCAATCACTTCTTTAGACGAGTTATAGTATGTTAGGTTTTAGTGCCATAAGCGAATTGCCACTATCAACTACTCCTACGGTAGTTAGTGGCGACACTCTTGCCGGAGCATCTTTATTAAGTGCTGCCGGTAGTGTCTCCGTATCAGGCGCTATTGTTAGTGATAATGCTTCTGCGATATCTGCTTCTGGCAGTATTGCTTCTAATGCTACTATTGAAAAATCAGGAGCTTCGGCTCTTAATCAATCTTCATCAACCGCCATAGCTGGTGTTGTTGAAATATCCGCCAAGTCCGCACAGTCTATGGCTGCTGACACCTCTTTGTCAGTTCAGTTAAAAATTGCTGCTGTTAGTTTGATAGCAGAATCTAGCACCGTATCTCCTTCTGCTGTTTTGGTTATAGATTCTGAATCCAGCATATCCAAAGCTGGTTCTTTAACTAGTAATGGTATTTCAGAAATTGGTGGACTGTCTGCCTTCTCAGCTTCGGGAAGTTTGTCATCAGGCGCTATAGTAGATAAGCTTGGACAGTCTCAGTTAGATAAAACCGGGACAATTTCTGCCACATCTACGAGTCAAACATCTGCCCTGTCAGCAATTTCAATGTCTGGGTCTCTATCTCCATCAGGTAGATTAGATGCTTTGTTATCGTCGTCAACCAGCGTTTCTGGAACGGTTTCGACCAACGGGCAGGTATCCAAACTTGGTCAGGCTAAAATAGGTTCCAACGATGCCTTTACTACTGGATTTACTAAAGGCTTCTTGAAGAGCAACTTTATGGTCGGTACGCCTCATATAGATGGCGCTCGATTAATTGCATCTTCTTCAATAACTCCACTTGCAGCTTTAGGTACAGGAAAAGCCTCGCTATCTGCTATAGGTAGCGCAATAATGGCAGCAAACCCGTTTGGTGAAGCAAGTCTTGATATTACTGCAAGTTTATCGCCAAATAGTGTATTATTAATAGGAGGGGATGCTGAACTATTAACAGCTACCTCTATTTTAAGCGGAATTTTAACCTCACCTAATGAAAACCAAGATGTGGCGAAATTTACGCTGTATCTTGACAAGGCAAGAGATGTTGATGGGTTTATTAGGAAAACTGTTTCGATTGATGTATTAATGGACAGTCAGCGTTTGCTTTCTGGATATTTAGATAAGCAAAACTCACTTACTGGATACATAGATAAACAAGTAGACAAAGATCTTGTGAGAGAGAGATAATATGCCAGCCAATGAAATACACCTAGATGACGTAGGGACAAAGTTCTTAGTCACAGTAAAAGATGGTAGCTCTGTTGTCGATATATCCAGCGCAGGCACCAAACAAATATTAATAAAAAAACCATCTGGTACAAAGCTAACAAAAACCGCCACTTTTAATAGTGACGGAACAGATGGAAAAATGTACTACACAATTATTGCTGATGACCTAGATGAAGTGGGAACTTATCAGCTTCAAGGAAAAGTTATTATTTCTGATGGAACCTTTAGTACGGATATAACAACATTCAAAGTCCATAGAAACCTTTAAGGAGGCGTAATTATGAGTTGGCAAAATGAAATGGCCCTGATAGTGCGCCACCTAGTAAATGATTTAGACTCCAGTGACTATACGTTTACTAATGACAGATTAGAAGAAGCCATATTGGTTTCAGCGCAGTTAGCGTCTTTGGAGATAGATTTTGAAAATACCTATACTATAGAAGTTGACGGGTCTTCTCTTTCTCCTGACCCCACTTCTTCCAGCAATAAAGACGACTCCTTTATAAATATCGTCTCCCTTAAGACCGCATGTCTATTACTCAGTAGTGAAGTAAAAACTAACGCCCTAAGCGCGATGGCAATTAAAGATGGCCCCTCGTCTATTGATACCCGTGGGATTGTTGCCAACTTACATATATTGCACGAACACATGTGTAAGAAATACGAAGACGCAAAAATGCAATACAAACTTAATGGTGTTGTGGGTCAAGCCGTACTTAGCCCGTATTCACCCGGAAGCGATAACATAGCAAGAACTAATATGTCCAGTAGGTCAGGATGGTTTGAATAATGGCTGAATATAACAAGGCAGATCTAAAAGCAAAGATCACTACAGATCTAGCTGATAATACCAGCGGTGCTATTTCCGCAGCCGACGTAAGAGATAATATGAATCACATTGTTGATTCTATTGCGCCAATTATGGCTAGTGGACAAAGTAACTACTTTCAATACGGCATAAATGTTAAAGATAATAATGTTACTGGAGCCAATGAATCTATTGGTTATATCTATGGCCAATGGAATAATAACAACGTTGCCGCTATGCAGTTTAAGACCGGTAGTGACACAACGAATAAAGATAATGGAACGATTTGTTTTTATACTGCCCCTTCTGGCGCTGGTTCTGCTACAGGTGGACCGGGACTGAAGAAGAGAATGTCTATTGAGACCAATGGACAGGTTGTCATTTATGGCAGCGGGGTTTCTACTCCATCACTACATGTAAAATCTATTCATAGTTCTGGCGTTAACCTACTACTAGACGGCTCTCCTAAGAATATAGCATATCCAAACGACACTAGTTTTGAGATTGGTGAATGGAATAGTGGCACATCGACCTTTACCCAGAGAGTCAAAATTGACAATAGGGGTAAGTTTGGAATTGGGGTAGACCCACAAAACCCTCTGCATATTCGGGGGTCTGGCGAAGCAATGTGGAGAATGGATTCGCAAAATAATTCCAAGGCTGATTTAATCTTTAGTAAGTACAGCCATGGAACCACAGCCTACGGTAAAGATGACTACTACATCGGTTTTGGTATGGGTGTTACCACTATGGCTAGTGGAGCAGGTAGATTCTTTATAGGTGCAGATGGTAACAGAGATTTTAACGTCCTTCCAGCAGACCATTTGCTCGTTTTAGATAGCGGCGGTCGTATGGGGCTTGGTACTCTTTATCCTTCTCAAAAACTGGTTGTTGGGACTGACTTAGGGGGGGATCTCTCCACTGCTTTAGACGGTAATTCATTGTCTATTGGTTCTCCAACCGGAAGATCTAATCTTATTGTTGGTTCTGGGACGATTGATGGTGGATACGACGAGGAAACGGTGAAGGGGTTTGCCCGTATGATGTGGGAGCCAACTTATGACCAAGCAAGATTTTCAACCCGCAAGGGCTACGGTGAACATCAACATCAGTTAATTCTAGATGCTACCAACGGAAATGTAGGGATTGCTCATTCGGGCATTAGAGCCGCTAACTGGCGACCGAATTATAACCTGCATGTTTCCGGTAGCGGTGGTGCTGTTAACTTTGCCGTAGAAAGTCCCACAAACCAAGGAGTATCTATCCACTTAGGAAAGAATACTCTTGGCAGCGGGGTTTTAACATATCCACCATCTGGCGAAATAGGTCACTGGTCTTCTCTAGGTTACAAGAGCGCTTCTGAAGTATTAAAGATCAATAATTCAGGCTCTTTTGTTCCTTCTCATCTAACAATCAATCGTCTTGGTCAAGTTGGAGTCAACACAGACTCTCCGCATAATACCTCTTCTATAGGAACTAACTGGTTCCAAGTCTATGGCTCCAATGCGGCCATGACGGTTGGGAATACTGGAGGAGCTGGTGATTCTGCGATTAGGTTGCTAGGCTCCAGAAGCACTAATAACACTGCCTATCTACAAGCTGGTACTAGCGCAGCAGACGCGGACGCCAAATTAGCCATTAGTAGATTCGATACCGATGGTACTAATATTAGCCAGTTAGACTTGTACTCCGACTTGATTAAGATTCACGGCAATTTTGCCTTGAACGATAATTGGATTAGTAATGACGGTGGTGGTGAAGGGATAAAGATTGGTGACGACGGAAAGGTCGCTATCGGCAAAGTTCCGGGTTCTACTCATGTGTTCGAGCTTAATAGCGGCCAAGGCGCTCAACCGACAAGTACGCTATGGGTCAATACGTCTGATCAAAGAGTTAAGGAAAACATTGTCACAATAGACACTTCTACAGCTTTAACCAAAGTTATGCAGTTAAGGCCCGTTAGCTTTAACTATAACCACGACTTTTGTCATTGTATTAAATCAGATCATGACAAAACGCATTACAATTTCTTGGCGCAAGAGGTTGAAGTTATTTTCCCAGACTCTGTAATAGATACAGATACTGATATTGAAGACCATGAAACAGGAGAGATTGCGGTTTCAAACGTTAAGGGATTGGATGCTCATGCAATTAATATACATTTAGTTGCCGCTGTGCAAGAACTAAAAACGCAACTTGATGCAGCTTTAACTAGAATTTCAGATTTAGAATCTTCATAAGGAGATAAACAATGGCCGATGTAGCTACAAATGCAAAAGGCACTACAGAAAAGAACGGCACCATAGTAACTGCGGTTGACGTTCATGGTAACTATAAAACTATTGATGCAGTACAAAACGACGCTCAAGATGTTGCCGCTTTAGAAACAAAGTATACAAACAGATTCGATGATCCTCGTTACTATGCAGGTGACGCTGTAGGTTAAGGAGTAACTAATGGCTAACCCAGCACAAAAAATCATATCAGCAAATGATATAAGAAACGGTATAGCGCTTTCACATGTCACAAAAAAAGGAGAAACAAAAACTCTTTCTCCAACGATAATAGATTCGGGGACGGGGCTAGACTTAGATTCTAGATTTGATAATCCCAGATTTTATCGTGGCGACAGTGATGGGTTACAAACTACTGCAACTTACACGATAGCTGCTAGTGCGGATGATGGCTATTGGCGTAATGGTGATGAAGATGCCACAGGCACAAGTGAGTCTTCGCCCATGACCTATGATACTATTGCCAGTACCACTGCTGCCAATTTGTTCACAGGTGGAAATTATGATGACGAAGATGTTCAATATGATTGGTATAAATCGTATTTTAGATTTAATAATGTTGCAATAGCACAAGGTGCTACAATTGCATCGGCTTATTTTAAACCTTATTTCAATACTACGTATGGAACTCCAACTCTTAGAATTGTAGGATATGATTCTGATGATGCACTGCAACCAAGTTCAGCATTGCATGGTCAGCACGCACAAAACACAACAGCATATGTAGACTGGGCTAGCCCATCAGGTAGTAACGGTGATCAACTCACATCCCCTGATATAAAAACCGTGATTCAAGAAATTGTAGACAGATCAGGCTGGACTTCAGGAAGCGATTTAATGATTATGATGTTTGTACAAACCATTAGCAAAGGTGGCTCTTGGCCTAGTGCTTACATCAAGTGGTATTCATATGATAACAGTGTTTCACAAGCAGCACAGTTAGAAATAACAATATAAGGTGATCTATGGCCCTTAAAATTCCATCAGACGTATTTACGCTTCTTAACGAAGCCATCTTATTATTTAATAAGACTGTTACTCTGGTATATCCAGAGAAGAAGGAAAAGTGTCCTAACTGTTTCCAAAACACTATAGGTGGAAGAGGGGTCAATTTTTATAAGACTGGTGGGCCAATACCTTTTAGGCGAGGTTCTCTATGTCCATATTGTGGGGGCGACGGTTTTAAATACACCGAATCAAAAGAGACGGTGCAAATGAGGGTCTACTACAATAGAAAGGAATTTGTAGATATTGGTCTTCAGGTTGATATCCCGCAAGGAACCATTCAGACGGTTTGTTACATGGATGATTACGAGAAGATAGCCAAAGCAAAAGAGATACTTGTCGATGTTGGCAAGCATAATCAGCTTAGGTATAAAAGATCTACGGAACCTTTTGTACAAGGGTTTAAACAAAATCCCACTCAGTATATGGTTATATTTTGGGAGAGGGTCTAATGCTAAAGGTTACTTTGGAGCTTATGGACGACCCAAGACATATACAAAAGGTTGTTGATGGTCTTTTAGTTGAGGAGTTGAACAGTATTGTATCTAATGTGTCTGCTGACGCCAGAGATAAAATTATTGGCTTGGTTGAAGAAACAATCAAACAAAGCTCCGAAATACAAACCTTGAGGAAGAGTGAGATAAGGGGAGAGTTGGGTTTAAAAGCCTCGGTGGTGAACAATGCCATTAACGATATTGCCGCATCAATCTCAGAATCAACTAAAATTGTGGTTAAAAAGTTTAGAAAATCGGGTACAAAAATCACCGGAGGAATTACTGTAAATATACAACCGGCGGAACTTAGGAACATTCTATCTTTGTCTTCGGGAAAACTTAATTATAAATCTTCAACATATAAAACTTCTGTAGAACTAGGTTGGCTTGAGTGGCTTTTAACAAGAGGTGATTCAATTATTGTGGGAAAATTTGAGTTTGCTGTTGAGCCGGGAAGAGGTAGAAGCGGTCAGGGGAGAATGAAAAAAGCGGTAGGTGGGTGGAGAGTTCCACCAAGTATTTCTGGAACCATAGAAGATAACTTTATTACTAGAGCATTTGACGATAAGGTAAAAACCAGAATAAATTCAATACTAGAACGAAGCATGAAAAAGTTCTGGGGATAAAAAATGTCATATTCATATACAACATTTAGCAAAATAACCAACATCGGAAATAGTACCGTTGGCCCACTTCTGAGGGACAACATTATTGAGTTCTTTGATTGGGCCTTTCTTGAAGCCGGTGGCTATACAAATGTAACAAACTCTGTTCATGCTGGCTCCGGTATATACGGTGACTACAGAGCAGATTTACGTCCGGTCAACGACCCCAACTTTAACAGCGGGCAGGTGTGGGAGGCATTTCATTCTAACTGGGTGTGGCAAAGCGGTTTAGGGACAACACATCAGCCATTGGTTATGACCAACCTTAGACCAGACCACACTGACTACCCAAACCAAAGAAGACTGCCCGGAATTTCCGGCGTATATGTTAACAACGTATTTCAGCCCACCTCTGGTGACGGAACTTACGCTCACTATATTGATTACCCAAACGGTCGCGTTGTTTTTGATACGGCGATTAATACAACCAGTGATGTTACTAGTTCGTATAGTTTTAAAAACGTTAACGTTGTGCCTGCGGATAGTAGATTTTTCAGAGAAATACAATATAGGGTAGAGGAAGCCCCGCAAGACTTTAATTTGACAGGATCTGGAGACTACACGCAATTAGGAGAAACTAGACTTCAACTTCCCGCTATTGCTGTTGAATTTGTAAATAAAAGAACGCTAGAGCCTTATCAGCTTGGTGGTTCTCATTATATCAATAGCGAACTTTTGTTTCATGTCTTAGCTGAAGATGATTATACAAGAGACAAGCTTTTGGACATTATTTCGTACCAAGATGAAAAAATGATCCGTATGTTTGACAGCGACAGGATCGGGAGAAGTGGTGTTTTTCCCTTGGATTATCGCGGTTCTACTAGAAACACGGATAAGGACGGAAATATAGTTAATTCCATAAGGTATCCAGAATTGGTTCAACCAAGTGGAAGTGGAGGATATAGGCATCATTATTATGGCGGTAGTATCTTGTTAAAAGACACGAAAATACAACAACATGACACTATTAGTCCTAATTTATATCACGGAACAGTCCGCTTAACTGCTGAGGTAGTTAAGTAAAAAAAAATAACAATTGGTGTATAATACATTGGTAAAATAACTTACCTGAATCCTATAGGAGAGAACTTAAAATGGCATATAATAGAATTTACTGGGCTATTCAAGCCCTTGGTATCGCTAGAGAGGGTAGTCATAATGGGGCTGGCGCTCATTCTACTTCAGCGGGCCATAAAGAAAATGTTCTTCACTCAATCTTTACCCCCGGTGTTCAAAGTGTTGGTATCACGACCACTTTTAACCTAGAACAAGTGTTTGAAATGGGTCAACTTTCTATCTACCAAGACGTAGAAGAAGTACCGGATGTGGAAATATCCATTGAGCGTGTTATTGACAGTTTCTGTCTGCTTTATAGTAGATGTGCTGATTTTAATGCTAGTGCTGACGTAGCTGGTGGTGGCCCAACCATTGCTCAAATGCAGAACCACAAAGTTGACGCTTGGTTTACTTTAACTGACGATAGCAAAGATAACGCTGGTGACGATGCACCAACCAACATGATATGGATGTCTGGTTTGTACATGTCCTCTGCATCATTCAGTTTTGCAACAGATGGAAACCTTACTGAGTCCATTACGCTTGTTGGAAACCATAAGAAGTGGATGGGCGCTCAGGCAGGTGCCACTCCCGTCTATTACATGCAAGGTGTTCCCAGTAAGTATGTCGATGGTGACCATGCAACAACTAGCTACGTAAATGACACGAGTTCAGAATATGGTCTGGAAACTGGTCGTGTTCAAAGACGCCAAAACGTTCGTCTTTATACACAAGATACCGACGCGGCTGGCTTAACTAATGCCCATAGAGACCTTTCTGGTATGACGGGTGCGTGGAGTAGTGTAGATAGTCAACCGACAGCAGCGAACGAGGCTAAGATTACAAGTGCAACCATCAGTGTTGACTTTGGTCGTGAACAGATTAATGTTCTTGGTCAGAAGCTTCCATACTACAGATATGTTACCTTCCCAGTTGAAGTAACGTGTGAAATTGAAGTATTGGCTCGTGGGGCAGACAATGTTGACGCCCTTCCAGAAGCAAATAATGTTAACGAGAGAAGACTTGAGTTCTTTATTGAACCAATTGAAGAACTTAAGTCTCCAATTGCAACTTATGACAAAACCGCAAATGGCGACTTGGCGTCAGACAATGCGATTGCTCACTTTGATCTTGGATCAAAGAACAAGCTTACTTCGGTAACTTGGGGTGGTGGTGATACTGGTGGTGCGAATTCAACTATTACTTATTCATATCGTAACTTTAACGATCTGAAAGTGACTTCGCACAGACCTGACTGGAACGCAAACACTCCACAGCTTGATAACTAATTTTTAGCTGACACTTGCGGGGGTCGGATTCCCGGCCCCCGTTTTGTCAGTACGTATTGCGATAGCCAGATTTGTCTATATATTTGCCGTAGGATTCAGAAGGATAGATGGCGAGTGAGCGTGCTGACCCCTTATAAAGGATAGTTTATGGTACACAATTTAATTTTCCCGTTGGTAAAGTTCCATGGAACTGCATGAGCGGGAATTTTTTATAGCTAGGATAAGCACAGGATATTACAAGATTAAGGTTAGCCCTGATGTTGTTGTGTATGTGCATCCGTTGACACGGGATGAGGCATTTGAAGCGACTGAAATTTTTCAGGAGGCTTTGATGGAGGCTTTAGATACAGGCGTCATGAGCCGAAAAGAGTCTTATGAAAAAATGCTGGAAACAGGAGTTTGGAGTACAGAAGAAGAAGCAAGGATCAAGCAGCTTGAAAAAGACATGGAGCAGTATAAGGTTGATATATACAGTCTTTATTTCAAGTCGAACAGTAGAGAGAAAGCAAGAGCTGATTTAAGACTGCAAGAACAAGAGCATTCTCAATTGTTAGGAAAAAAACATGCATATGACCATGTGGATGCCGAAGGAGTAGCCAATTACGCCAAACTTAATTGGATGATCGAAAAGGCCACTAAATTGAAAGATGGTAGTCCTTATAATTTTTCGCATTTTACTTCTCACGAAATACTACAAAGAAAAGATAGTATGCAGTTAAATGAGCAGAAAATAAGAATACTGGCGAAAGACGCCCCTTGGACAAACATTTGGAACGTGAGTAAGAAGACGGGTACTTTATTTAGAGAGGAAACTTTTTCCTTAACGAGAGAACAACAAGTGCTAATGGCGTGGTCATCTATATATGATAGTATAAAGGATTCATACGAAGCACCTCCTGATGACGTGATTAATGATGATGATGCTTGTGATGGTTATTTGATAGACCAAAGAAGAAAACGAGACAAACAAAGAGGCCAAAAAGCCGCAGACGAATTAATGAACGTACATCCGGGCGCTCAAGAAGTATTCATACCCGCTGAAACTTCTGAAGACGCCGCAAGAGTACACGCCTTAAATGATGGCGGAAGCGAAATGGTAAGAAAGAACAGGCTAAAATCACTAGAAAAAGGCGATCTTAATTATACCGAATTTAGTGACGTAAAAATGCGCATTAATAGTGAAAGAATGGCAAAGTAAAAAGGACGCAAAAATGGAAGAATCTTATGAAGAACTAGTCAGGAAACATGAACAGTTCAGGGCGGCAAAAGACGCCAAGTACAAAGATGTTTCAAAAGATAGACTATTAAAAATATCAAAGAAGAAAATACAAACAACTATGATTGGTGCATTAAGCACTATTGAAAAACAATTTGGTTTTTTGTGGGGTCATGGTACAGAGGAACAGCTTACACCAGAACAGCAACACTTAAGAGACCTATATGACGAGGTTCGCTCTGAGATTTTAGACAGAGGAAATGCTCAGAGTAGAAATCTTGAAGCGGAGTTTGCTAGTTACGATATAAGCTGGAATAGATATAAGATGGAACTACCAGTCAAAAAATTAGACGAAACCAATAATGAAGGAGATGAAGATGGAAACGAATAGGATTGAAGTTAAAGGGAAGGACAAGAACGGCGATGACAAGATTGCATTTCTGCTTCTACCCGACGCACAAATAAATAAAGAAGCCCAGTTGGTTTATAACAGAGCCTTTAGAGATGCTCTTGATTCCGGTGCTATCCTTAGACAAAAACTTGGGGATATCATGGAAGAGCAGGGGTTGTGGGATGGCGAAAAGGAAGCTCTCCACTTTGATCTTATATCGAGCATTACTGAATGGGAGAGACAACTTGCTACTGGTGGAATCAAACTGGACGAAGCTAAGCAAATAGCAATTCAGATGAGAAGAGCTAGGGTCAGTTTTAGATCTCTAGTTTCTCAAAAAACATCTATGGATGCAAATACTGTGGAGGGTCAGGCTGATAATGCCAGATTTGCTTTTTTGGTTTTTGCATGTCTAAGAAATGAAGATGGAGAAAGAATTTTTGAAACTTTTGATGAGTACGAAAACGCAGATGCTGAACCATACGTTGTTGAAGCAGCCTCTGCGCTAGCTAAAAGACTTTATGGTTTAGATCCAAATTATGACGCAAACCTTCCAGAAAATACATTTTTGAAGAAATATGAGTTAGTCGATGAAGAACTTCATCTGGTAGACGATGAAGGCAGAAAAGTTGATGCTGCTGGAAGATACGTAGATGACGAAGGTAGGTTTATTGAATTCGACGAAGATGGGGTCCAATACTTTGTTGACTATGAAGGAAGAAAGGTTGACGGAGATGGTAACTACATCAATGAGGAAGATAAAGATCCAATATTTTTAGACGATAAAGGCAATCCAATTCCAGTTCCGGGTAAGGAATCAGAACCGGAACCAGAAGCAGAAGCTCCTAAGAAAAAGACCACCGCAAGGAAAAAAACAACTACAAGGAAAAGGACTCCTAAGAAGGCCACTACGGAAAAAGAAGTCTCCCAAGGTTAGTTTATAAAAGATAGTGGGTGTATCGTGTAGCTCTGCGCTATCGGTATGCCCATTTTTTTTGGGGTTCCCAATATGGCACAAAAATTCGTATTAACCGCCCAGCTTCAACTGCAAGCACCTAAAAACGTTCGGTCTGTTGTTCGTGATATCAACAACCAACTGAAGGGTGTTAAGGTAGATATTGATGTTAAAGGTGCTTCAAAAGCTCAAAAAGATATCAAGGCAGCATCAGATGCCACCAAGCAGATGGGCAAGGAGATGGAAAAGTCTGCTGGCGGCGTAAGAAAAATGGACCTTGCTCTTGGTAAGGCTCTTAAACAAGTATTTAGATATGACATTGCTAGAGCTGTATTAAATACTTTTCGTCGCACTCTTGAAGATAACGTAAGAGCTGCTATAGATTTTGAGCGGGAAATGATCAAGGTTGCTCAAGTTACTAACCGGAGCATGTCATCCCTTAAAGATCTCCAGAATGAAATATCAAGACTGTCTACCAGCTTGGGTGTTTCATCAGCATCTTTAGTTAAAACGTCTCGTGTTTTAGCTCAAACAGGTATAAGCGCTAAAGATGTTAAAATTGCATTAGAGTCTCTAGCCAAAACTACTTTAGCTCCTACTTTCGATGACATTGCAGACACCACGGAAACCGCTATTGCTGCAATGCGACAGTTTAAGCTGGAGGCTAAGGATCTAGACAGGGTTCTTGGTCAAATTAATGCTGTTGCCGGAAAGTTTGCTGTTGAAGCCGGTGATATTGGTGTAGCTATTAGACGTGCTGGTGGCGCGTTTAAGTCTGCTGGTGGTGAGTTAGAAGAACTTATTGCCTTATTCACATCTGTTCGTGCAACGACTCGTGAAACGGCAGAAACTATTGCTACGGGTTTCCGAACTATTTTTACTCGTATGCAAAGACCTGAAACTATTGAGTTTTTGAGAACTTTTGGTATTGAGTTACAGGATCTAAGCGGTAAGTTTGTTGGCCCTTACGAAGCTGTTAATAGATTAAATCAAGCTTTAAAAGCTCTAGACCCAAGAGATGTTCGTTACTCTCAAATTGTTGAACAGCTTGGTGGTTTTAGACAGGTTTCTAAAGTAATTCCATTAATTCAGCAATTTAGCACAGCTCAAGCTGCACTCAATGTAGCTCAAAAAGAAAGCGGTGGTTTAAGTCGAGACGCTCTTACAGCACAACAATCTCTAGCGGTACAAATCCAAAAACTAACCGAAGACGTAAAAGAGCTATTTCGTAGTATAGTTGAATCCAAGGCTTTTCAAGTTCTTGCTAGTGGCGCTCTTAAATTAGCCAACGCGCTAGTTAAAATCGGAGACGCTCTCGCCCCTGTTCTCCCCATGCTTGCTACATTGGGCGCGGTTAAGATAGCTCAATTTGGTTTTGGGAGAATTTTTGGCGGCGGCGGTGGAGCTGCCGGTAAACAATTTGGTGGCAGGGTTAGCCGCTTTTCTAATGGTGGCTTAGTTCCCGGCAAGGGTAATGGGGACACCGTTCCGGCGCTACTAGAAAGTGGCGAATTTGTTCTTCGTAAGAAAGCTGTTAATTCTATTGGTGCTGGCAATCTTGCTGGTATGAATAGGTATGCCAAGGGCGGTTCTGTAACCGCTAAGGGAAGCGATCTTCGTCCTTATCGTAGAGGTGTTGGAGAATTATTCAACCGTAAAGCTGGTAGAGATTGGGATAAAGAAAGAGGGGCGCCTTGGAAAAAAAGCGGTGATCTAATTAATCAATTTGGTCTTGATGATACTTTTACCGCACAGAACACTCACAAACCTGTCGGTTTTCATGCCCCAACATTGCAGAAATATCCAGCTCTTGCAATTCGCTATAAAGAAGCAAGAAAGGCGGGAGACCTAACGGAACAGGGTCGAGCTTGGGAAGCCCTGTTAGCTGGGTCGAACAAACTAAGCAAATTCAGAGGATCAAGTCCTCCTTTGGATGGCACTCTTGGTGGTGCAATTGGAGACGCAGCAATTAGTGCGAAGTCTCACAGCGATTCTCTTATGGCCAATAAGCTATACAGACATAAATTTTTAAACGAGGAAGGCTTTCTTACAAGTAGAAAAGCCACCCATGGAGACGATCATTTTAGAATCGGCCCAGTTGCTGAATTCATTCCTACTAAAGCAACATTAAGACATATAGACGCTTTTACGGTGCAGCCGAAAACAACCGGCGGCGTGCGAGGCACTCAACTTAACGCTACGGGTGGGATAACTGGTCATGGCACAGACACCGTTCCTTCTCTTCTAACTCCCGGCGAGTTTGTAATCAATAAGAAGTCAGCCCAAAGTATAGGCTACGGCAATCTATATAGTATGAACAAGATGGCCGATGGCGGTATTGTTGGTGGTGGCGGTTTTATAGAGACGGATGGTGGTGGTGGTGGTTTAGACCTAACTAGCATTATAATGCAGTTTGTCATGCTTCAGGCCACAATGGGTGGTTTTGGATCAAAAGCAAATGATGCTGCCGATGGTCTTGAGGGAGCTGGGGTAGCAGCCGGTGGAATAAAATCGGCCTTGGGCGAAATGATGCCAGTATTAGGCAACCTAGCTCAATCGGGAATGATGGTTTATACCAAATGGGCTGTTTTGGGTGGTATAGCTACACAGGTGGGTGACAGTATGTTTGGCGCATCGGACGCTATGCATAATTTTATCTTCACTGTGCAGATGGCTGGTGTTGCACTTGAAATGTTCAGTATTATACGCAGCATGGATCTTTCGGGTCTTGTGGGCGGTATGAAATCGCTTGGCGGCACACTAGCTGGGATAGCAGCCGGTGGTTTTGGTTACGGTAAAGCTTTACTTACTGGGGTTGGAGTTGCTGGCGCTGGAGCGGCAGGAAAGGCTGCAAAAACAGCCGCTCAGACACGTTTTGGTGGGATGGTAGGGGGCGCTAAGGGGTATGTAGAAGGGCTGAGGCATACGGCTCGTCAGGCGGCGGGGACGGGTGGTATGCGAGGGGCGTGGGCGAGAGGTCCGGGCAAACAGGGTTTTGCAGCGGCAACGCGCCGAACACCGATGTTGACCAGTATTGGTGGTCGCCAGATGAAGGCTCCAATCACCCATGGGCTTTCAGGTAATATTTTTCAAAAGGGTGGACAGTTGGGCGCGAGAGCGACCAACAGAATGGCGCAGTCCTCGGCAAAGGCGTTTGGAAAGTTTGCCAAAAGAGCAGGGAATGCGTCAAGAGTTCTTAAAAGTTTCAACGTTGCAACATTAGTAGCAGACGTAGCGCTAATGTCATACGCCGCCTCCGCTGAAAAAGAAGCTAAGAAAAACATGCAAAGAGCAGCGGAAGAGGGCAGAGGGTTAACATCAGCAGAACTCGGTCAGGCAGAAAGAGCTGAAATTGCAGGTAAAACTGCTTCTGCCGGTGGAACGGGAGCGTTAGTTGGAGCTGGACTGGGTGCTGCCGCACTTGTTACGGGTGTTGCAAGTGGTGGAACAATCCCGGCTGCAATAGCGGTTATTGCTGGTTTTTCTGCGGCTGTGAGTGCCGCTTTTAGTGTTGTAACTGGTTTTGCGACATGGTTGAATGGAGCTTCTCAAGCTGCTGAAGAAGCTTCAAAGCTGGAGTTTGCTGCTTCTGTTCAAAAGTGGGAAAAGGCCGTAACTGATCATGAGAAGGGTTTAAAAAGCACAGACTCAACACTTAGAGCTTATGGTCAAGCTAATGACGCAGCCGCTAAAAGAGCTGGGGAACTTGTTCAAAGAGGTTGGTTCTGGGATGTTCATGCTTCTGATGAAGCTATTAAATCACTTAATGACTTTGAAGCCTCTCTGAAAGAAGCAATTCCTCAAATTTTTGGATTAGCGCAAGCCGCTGCTCGTGAAAAGATAGACGCAAGAAACGTAAGAAATGTAAATTCAGCAACAAGAATGAGAACTACAGCGGCTGGACGTGTTGTTACGGACAACGTAGAAGGTGAAGATGCCGCCGCAGTAGACTACGCTAATGAGTCAATGATTGAGTTTGAAAAACAGCTTTCCAAAACCGGTAAGAGTCTGAATGAGTATGCCGCGATGCAGGGCAAGACAACCGCAGAGGTTAGAGCTTCGATATTGGCAGAAGAAGAAGCTCATTATAAGACCGTTCAGGCAATGGAGAAATTTAATGAAGCCCTAAAGGACTCTACTGAAAATCTTATAAAGTCTATCGAAACTAGTGACGCTGTTTTAAGTATGGGCGCTTCTGTCGATGCTGTTGACAAGAGATTAGCTAATTTAACTAGTGGTCCAGATTCTGCGGTTTCTGTTGGAGGTATCGGTAATAGATTTTCTGCGCAAGAAGTTGGTGCTATTAGTACTAAGGCAGAAATAAAACAATTTGAAGCTAGGGTTAAAAGCGTTTCCAAAGACATGGGAACCGGTGGCGCTCAAATGGCAGAGGATATGATTGGCGCTCAAAAACTAATGAGTAACGTCACCGGTGCTTTGGTGGCTGAAAAAGATATCGGCAAAGTTGAAGGACAGTCTATGGGTAGACGGGTCATGAAAAGACTTGAAGATGATATTAATAATCAGTTTGGCGAGGGTTCATTTGAGGGGATTCCAGAACATCTTAAGAAGAAGATTAAGGCCAGATTGGATAAAGCCACAGCAGAATCTGAAGGTGGCAGAGACTTCAATGAAGCCTTCGAGGAAGCTGGCAACCAAATAAGGCAAGATCTTGAAGATGGTTTTGAGCCAATGCGTAAGGCTTTTGAAGACACAGCCAAACTTATTGATACTTTCAATGGTCAATTGGCTCAAGCTTATGCGGAACGTAGAAAAGTTGAGATGGAAATAATTGCGGCTCAAAAGGGCGTTGTGAATATGCAATGGGCTAATCAAAAAAGGCTTGCCAAGATGGAAGGCAGGGATGTCACGCAAGCAGACTTCCGCGCCTCTGAAATTAAAAAACAACAAATTCAGCTTGGCGGAACCGATGTAGCCAAGAAAAGTAGCGGGGGGATGGTTGGTGCTGGAGAATTAGGCGACGAACTAAAAAGACTAAAGACTGCAATGGCCGACTCCGACAAAAAGCTTGCAAACTTCAGCCTTACAATGGGAGACACGGAAGATGGCGGCAGGAAGCTTTCTGAGAGCTTTGAAGAAGCACAAAAAGAAAACGACAGCCTCAAAAAGCAATACAAGCAGGTAGAAGGCGCTCTTCAGAGCTATACCAATATTCAAGAACGCTTGAGCGTAGTCACAGAAGAACTAACTCGTCTTCAAGAAATACGTGCGTCTAAAGAAAAGACGATGGAAGACCTTGCTTTTGGTAGTGATGAAGACCGTCAAAAATGGGCAGACAGTGTTAATAATCTGCAAAGAGCATTATCTGACCCCAGAGGGTTAGAAGCTCTTGGAGGAGACGAGAGAAGAGGGGTTCAGCAACTACTAAACTCTATGAATGATAATCAAGTATTTGCTGCTACTGGTCAAACTAAAGACCAGATGATGAAACAGTTACTGGGAGGTTTTGCTACTAGTGTTGGTGGACCTGCATGGGGTACGTCAGAGGCTAGAGGAAGAATGGGTCTTGAAGCCACTCAAGAAGAAAAGGATAAAATTAAGGAAGCTAAAGGGATTATGAGTGAGGGTGAGACTGCTGCTAATGCGCTTATTGAACCTCTTAAGAAAGATCGTGAGGAGTTAAATAAAGTTTTGGCTACTATACACGAAAACTTCTTGGAAAAATTCAAAGACATACTTGAAGAAAAGTTTAAAGTAAGACAGGAAAAAGAAAAATCTGCCGCAGAAGGCGTACAAGAGAGTTCCATAAAGAAACAACAGGAAATGAATGAGCTTCTGACAAAGATTGTTGGTGCAGATAAACTAGCAGGAATGAGTGCCGATGAGAAGGATGAATTAATAAACACTCTTCGGGAGCAACAAGGAAATCTAGACACGGCATTAGCTTCACCGCAACAGGCGGAGGTAGCGAGAAGGGTTGCGGAACTGACTGCGGGAGGAAAGTCGTTCTTTGATAAGGGCGTAGAAGGTTTTGGTGACGGATGGGTTGATGATGAAGATATTGACACTTTAGCAGAAGCTAAGGCATTTTTACAGGCCATGGATGAGGATCTCATAAGAGCAACAGAGGCGCGATTAGACGCAGAGGGGATCACAGGTAAAGAGCGTGATATGGCACTCGCAGAAGCTATGAAGGGATTTGAGGAGTACAAGGCCGATCTCGGATCTGAGGTCGGAGGCGAAAGTAAAGATGCTGCGCTGGGATTGCTCAAACGAGCCACAGAAACCGGGGCAGGATGGTTCGATTGGGAAGCCGATGAAATTTTCGGAGACTTCGATGAGTTTATGCAACAAAGAGCAAAAGACGTAGAAAGCAAGGGTAGAAAAGCGCAAAACGAATTTAAATCAGAAATGCAAAGCGGAGGCTTCAGCCCAGAAGAAATAGCAAAATTTAGAGATGCAGATTTTGGCGCAAAAATATATAAAGACTTAGAAAAGATAAGTAGTAATGAAAGCTTTAAAAAGCACGCCGAGGCTGTTGAAGACGCAACAGAGACAATAAAGGAAGCAGACAAGAAATTAAAAGATCAGGAACAAAATGTTGGACCGGCTAAGGGTAAAGCCACCGGAGGTGTTGTTTACGCAAGTCGTGGGCGATTCATACCTAGAGGAACAGATACTATACCTGCCATGTTGACACCGGGAGAGTTTGTCGTAAGAAGACAGGCTGTCAAATCTGTTGGCGTACCATTCCTTCAAGCTTTAAACTCTAAAGGTGCGAAGGGTATATCGCAAGGCTTTAGTAAAGGTGGAGCTGCATATCTTGCAGGTGGAGGCATGGGTGTGTCTCTTGATAGTACCGCTTTTGATGCAAGTGTGAATAGGTTCTCTACACAGATAACAGAATTGGGCAAAGTATTGGGTAAAGGGTTTAATGTACAAGTAGGAGGAAAAGTTGATGTTGTTGTGCATATACCTGCCGCAGAAACACTCGCCAACATAAAAGGCAGTGTTGGGAACATGGTAGATAATCAGATTACAAAGGGTATCAACGATATGCTAGCAAGTAAATTCCCGAATATAGCAAGACAAAGCACGTTTACTAAAGTCCCCTTGAGACCAATGGGACAATCATAACGGATTATTAAATGGCATCAATCAATGGTAATGTAGGATTAGTCATTCTAGCTGGCGTATCAAACGCCGGTGAGAAGGCGCTCGCACCTAGCGGGACTATTAATGATGCCGGTGAGAAAAACCGCGACTATGGTTACTGGCGAGGCAATTACTACAAAGAAATAAAGTCTAAGTTTAGTGAAGCTGGTGGAAGGTTTTTACCGCTAGAAGGTAGTGGTGTCTATGGCGGAAGTCCTGTTGTCAATATTCCGGGTAGCGGAACCGCATCAGAAGGTGACGACTGCTCTGCTAAAGAAGGCAGTTGGCAATGGACAGGCAGTTCTTGTTCAGGTGGAACCTGTATGGGGGCAGAAACCACAAAAACAGATTGTACGGCGTGTGGCGGAACATGGTCGGGAAGCTGGATGGAGCTAACAAGCGAATGTCAGGCCGCAGCAGGATGTGATACAGTTGCCCCGACATCTGACGGCGAAGACGACTCAGATACGGACGCAGGAACATGCGTAGGGTCATCCACCACAATCCAGTATACCGCCACGGGTGGACATGCCCAGTGGTACGAAGGCGGCGCTTTAAGATGTGAAGTGGGTAGAGACGCAATCCCCGCAAGAGCCTTGTATATTTCTAAAGACGCCCACCTTAATCTCGGTAGTGGCGTCAACCTTTGTGGTGATTACACAGCTTACGCAAAGATTCTTCCCAGTGGTGAACCTACCAACTCCATCTTTATGTCGCAACACAAAGAAGACCCAGCCAACATTATAATGGGGTGTGACTACGACGGAAGGTATTATATTCGCTCGGATCAAAGCGTGTCCGGGGTAAACACCGCAAGATATGCCAGAACCCTTAATAGGTTTGATTCTTACAGGTTCCCAACCCATGTCATAGGAAAATATGACGAAGGACAACTGAGGATCTATGTTAATGGCAGTCTAGAAGGTTCATCAGGCAGTTTTTCCAGAGACACTTCCTCGTGCGCCCATACTGAGGTCATGGTAGGCAAGAAACAACGTCCATTCTTGGAACAGGGTTTCCGTGGATGGTTTGACGAACTTGCTGTCATGGGCAGTGGTCTAAAAGACAAAGACATTAAGAACTTCTACAACTCTATCTATCGTCTTGGCAATTTTGTTGAAGAGCTTGGCGCACCAACAGGTGGAGCATTTGACGGTCAGGCTTTTGGTGGAAGTGACGATTTCTGGCCAACCACTGAGACAGGAACGGGTGCATTTGACGCTCTAGATACTGAGTATATTGAATTCTCTGTGGAGTCTGGAGTAGATGGCACCAAAGCAAAAGGCGGCGCTTTTGCTCTATATAATTATAATAAGGCAAGTGGTGACTGTGGCAGTCTTGTAAGAACGCCCACCAAGAACGCGGTCTCTTCCGTACTCAGTTTTGATCTTGTTAACCCGCCAACAAACTTCTTCCAGCTTACCGGTCTAACCGTAGAGGCTTGGGTAGAGAACTCAACCAACCATCCAAGCGGTGCGGATATTTACGCATCAATAACAAACAAGACGGCTACAGTAGCATCTGGCCTTAATGTTAATTGGGCTGGCGGGTATAAATATGTTCCTTCTGGAGGAAAGACCAAGCTTACGTTTAGTGCTGATATGCCTGACGTTATATATGGTAAAGATGGCGTATCTTTCTTTAACGCTTTTGCAAATCATAAACTAAACTTTACTGTAGTATATCCAAAAGCTGATTTTCCGTATGACGGCGAATTCAAGATATATTCAACAAGAGTAAAATACAGTAGTTTTGAAACTTTTAATAGTTTAAGTCTAAATGGCCCGAATCTATTTACTAGAGGTACAAGCGTCACAGCGATAAATAGTGACATGCGACTGTTCTTAGACGCGGATGTTGCCGCCGCAAGCATGAATCTCTTTGTGAAGAAAACATCGGATTCATCTTTAGGGGATACGGGTCACGGCTTTGTCACGGCTGGTGCGTCTGTGATTACAAATAGAACAATGAACTTGTTCACCAAGGGTGGTATGGATGCCACTGCTATGAATTTGTATGCAAAAGTTGACAATTTTACACCAGTAAGAATAACGACAGATTTATACACTTTAGGAGCAACTGTCTCTCAGCCATTCCTAAGTAACACAAGAGACCTATTCATATTAGGACCGCCGGGAAGAGGTACACCTAGCGGCACAATGATATTAGCCATGCCTAACGTTGGTATTGGAACTATAAATAATAGAAGACTACTGTATACGGAAGGTACAAAACCAACCGCCACACTTAATCTTTTTGCACAGCAAAGTACTACAGCTATAAACAAGAGTATCAAACTCTTTATTGATTCTCCAATTAGACAAAATGCAAGCGGTATAATGAATCTATACTTAAACCAAAGAGATTTGGCTGGTATAGGTTCTGTTGCTGGATTACCCGCAATTACCACAAACGATAACATGAATCTATTTACCACTGGACTTGTAAGGCCATCAGGAACAATGAATTTGTCAATTCCAAATACAATCGCTTCCCCAAGCGGTATATTAAACATAATAATAACGGGGGCTTAAAATGCCACTATCATATCAAAATCCAAATTCATCAGACGTGTATTTCATACATCCCACCCCATTTGTAAATATAACAAAAAACTTTGCGAAATCAGGTAGTGGAGAAATACTAGGAGTAACTTACAGCATTACTCTTGAAGGAACTCTCATGGCGGGCATGGGGTCGCCCTATATTTCGTTTAATGACACAACAGGCGAGATGCGAGCAGTTTTTAGTGAGAAGGCCAGCTCTCTAGACACCGGAGATAAGGGTGATGACAGAATTACGTGGGGCAAACTAGAAGGAAGGGAGTATAGAGCAATACAGGCGAAGCAAAAGCTTTTAATGAATCTCTTCTCCAAAAGAAATGAGGGTGGTCTATTACACATAATCCCACCCAACCACCAGTTGTTTCAAGGCATGATTATTTATCCGAGAATTGTGAGTGTAGATTTTCCCTCTCATGATCCCGGTAATCCAAACATATCACAGTATACCATTCAGTTAGAAGCAGATACTATCTGGGGGCCAGCGGAAACAGCATTGCATCAGCACTGGCGTGATTACGACAGTTTTATTAATGGCCAGAGACATGCCACTGTCAATGAAGTTGGTTGGATGATATCAGATGCTCAAGAAAACTGGGATGTACAAGAAACAGAAAGTAGAACCATTAGAAGGTCTGACAACCCAGAGAAGGGTGCCGGAGATGGAACTGCTAGCGCTGCTATAAGTAAAGACGCGGATGGAAATGTAGTTGACTTTGAAACAGGATTTTCTTCAGGTACATTTGGAGATACTTTACAGGAGTCTATATTTAAAACACATAAAGTTTATCAAATGACTAGAACTGTTAGTGCGGTAGGCAAGGGACAATTTGCTTCCGAGGCTGTTACACCCGCACTTGCAGCACAGTATTATACTGATATCTACAGAGGAGATAGTCCAACTGTTGCAACGCCTGTACATTTTTGGAAGGCTTATAATCCAAACAATACATATACTAGAGAAGCTTGGCAACAAGCTAGGGGTTTTGTGTATGATACATTAAGATATGGTGACTGGTTCTTGAGAGGCATGAACCAGATAGAAGGAAATACCACGTCTTTTGGTCCCGGCTTTGGTTCCGGCATGATGACCCTCGATAGTGACGACCTTGATAAAGGTGGTATTAATTTAGATGGTCTAGGTATAGATGCGTTTAAAGGATTTAATTATACAAGAAGTCAACAGGTAGACAAGTTAGGAGGTGGTTTCACTGTAACAGAAAATTGGATAGTTGCACCCGCAGATAGCGTAGCCTTGGAAACAATGGAAATGTCTATAAGTGAGACGGGCAATAGCCCAACTCTTGATGTCTCAATAAATGGCAGTATTGAAGGACTTGTTGATAATGCTGCATGGGTTGATAGCTTTGGAAACAGACAAGATATGTACTGGAACTATGAGGCTGATGACGATGTTGATTATAACTTGGGTGTAACAGGAGACCATACAGATGCTCCAGAAACAACAGACCCCGGAAATCAAACCACATTCGCGCTAGCACCAACATTCCAGTCTAAGTTTCAAGCGGCAGAAGCGAGATATAATTTCTACCAAAGAACATTATACCAAACCCTACAAGCCTCTATTAACAGGCTTGGTAGATACAACGTAAGACTTAACCCAAAACCAACCAGTGTTTCAAACTCCCTGAGTCCCCTAACGGGTATCATAACTTATGACTTTTCCTTTAATAATGGCCCCGAAACATATCTTCCATTTGCCCTGTCAGAAGATATAAATGTTAACGATACAATGCCGGGAGAGGTTTTTGGTAGCCATACAGTTATTGGAAGAACAAGAGGTCCAGTTTTTCAAAGCATAAATACTCAAACACAATGGGAAAGAACACTAGGTATTTCCTGTGTGGTAGATACTTTCGACCATTTGGTCTGGGACGACAGACAAGAAGACGACGCCGCAATTGTTCCAGCGGCTGCAAACTGGAACCTAGTTGAAGGTCTTGATAAGACAAGAGTTGGTGATACAAACTTATGGGGTGAAGAACAACTAGCTGGAGAGCTTAGAGTTCCCCGTTTTTCAGAAAAGGTGCATCCAGTCACAGGAGAAAAGTACAAAGTGGGATACCTTGATGCGATGAAGGCAAAACCTTCTAATAATCCAGCACAACAAGTGGGAATCATGCGGATTGTTAATATGTTTAGACCAATACCCGGAATAGATGGTGTGACAAAAGTATATATGAACGCCCCTACGGAATCTTGGAATCCAAGAACTGGATCTTATACGCTTGATATATCTTGGGTTTACGAGATCGAAGAGCCTTATACTCAAGCCACCAACGGCGGCGTTCCGATTCCGGGTGGTGGGGTTGTTAATGCTGCTTCTGCGCCGGTACAAACAAACAATCCTTCGATCTTTAATACTACAAACGGAGTTGGATGGGGACTGAATAGAAACACAATCGACGCCAACAGTACTAGAGCAGACACGCCCTAGAGCGGCCAACAGGAAAACAAAATGCCTAAACCACAAAAACAGCCTAATATCAACAAAGCAAAAGACAGGATAAACGAAGACCTTTATCAGCAGTCTTTTCTTGGGGCGTCTATTACAAACTTTAGTATTAATTTAGGGTTAAATAGTCAGCCCTCTACGCTAAACGTGTCCCTTGTGGAAGACGATAAGTTCTACAGAAACCCAAACGCTGTTTTGGAAGGCTATCATGCTTGGGATGTTCATGCGTTTCCTTTGGAGCTTTATGATTCTCAGCGCACAAATTCACTGACTGCTGTTGGGCAGATTTGTGACCCCAACCTCGTGACGGGAAACTGTAAGCCAGACACTCGCCCTTGGGAACATTGTGATTGTACTGCCCTTAATGACAGAAGAGAATTTGACAAAGTACCTGATTATTTAGTAAACGGTGATCACTTTTTTAAACCCAGAGCTGGCGCGCCGGTTTATTTTAATTACAAACTGAGATCATGGGGAGTAGACCATCCCAACCATACGCCACCAACAGGCGCCAACAACAATGATTACAGTAACACTAATGTGTTTGAGTTTAATGGAATATTAAAAAACGTTAAAAAAGACTATAGTGATCGCGGTATTACCTATCAGGTGGAAGTAGAAGACCCAAGGAAAATATTAGAAGATACTATAATTTTACTTGGAGAAAGGTTCATAAACCCCGTAGCTCCGGGTGATCTTAATTATCCAGACAAGGTGGAAAGCTTTAATGATGGCCAAGGCTTAGTTACTGGCGGTGGTACAGAACCAGCAGACACTAGGCCCATAGATAATCAAAGAGCCGCGACAGGAGGATATACCGGTTATTATAATGTACTGAATGTGTTTGGGTATTACGAATTCTCTCAGTTTAGACCGGATGTTAACGGGTTTGCAGATTTAACACCCACCGCATCTGACTACTTTGCTCCTCCCGGCGGCTTGCCTGAAGAGTTGGGTAACAGCGGAGCCAATCCAAACGGAAGGTTTGGAAACGCCGATGTAAAAGAAGCTGGGATGACATGGTACGATCCATCCAAAAAAGTCGTTCCTCCTTTTGGATGTGATCCCGGTGGTACTTGGGGTGGCGGCGGAACAGGGCTTGGCGCTGTACCTTTTGCAGAACATGAATCTGGTATTCTACCAGCTCTTAATTTTATGCTTATGGGTGGAGACGAATGCTATAAAAGAGCGCATGAGCCTATGGGAGGACCGGTATATTATGTAACAGATAATAGAAATACTGTAGCTCTTGGTTCAAAGGAAGAAGCTGTTGCTATAGAGGGTAGGGATGTTAATGCTGACCGGAAAGAGGGTCCGTATAGGTACAAAGTAGACCTGACTGATTTATATAATCTTCATAAGGTAAAGAATCCTCCAACACCTTTGAGCATCGGCTCCGTAGGCCCAAAGCCAAAAACTTTTGGTGGAGGAAATTTGGATTCAGGACTTCGTATCAATGAATCAAGCATAAGCCTCCTATCTCTCATACAGACTATTTGTGAAGCCGCCGGAGCAGATTTTTTCGTTGAGTTAATTCGTGATCCAGAACCCGGAAGCGTAACTCCGTTTACTGGGGCTGCATATGAAAATTGGTATGGAAACGCTCACACTACAGGAACTAGACCCGGAAGTCCACCGTTGGTTGCTGGCCCCGGATTCGCTGCGGGGCCGTTTCCTCAAGATAGTACCTATGCTGGAATTATTAAGGTGTGGGCTATTCCAAGAAATGAATCAGATAAAGTTGTTCCAAACATTGTTGGGGATAGCATAAAAGAAGCCCTAGAAAGAAAAACAGGATGGTGGACAGAAGAACAATTTAAGTGGGATGGAACCACTCTTGGATATAACGAACCTATAATCATCAGCTCTAATATAGGGTATGAATATAATGACGCCTACACAGGTGTTTTTATGATCGGTGGTCCTAGAACAAGGATGGTTGGTGTAACTCCGTTAGGTCGAGCAAAGTCAAGATATGACGAAGCTTTTGATAGTGATGGTGATGGTTTTTTTGATGTGATTCCTAAAGAATACCTTCCTAGCACAGAATTAGATGGAGCAAGTCTGGGTTATGTTACTGGAAGTCAACCTATAGACACTTACGATGAAAGAGGCAAAGCGAGAGCTAGGGGTGGTATATGTCTAAACTCAGCGGGTGTTGAGGAGTCTTCAGCGACGACCCCAGCCGCATGTACAGGATCATGTAGCGATCCGGCACATACAACAGAGGCTGCTTGTGTTGGTGCTGGCTTCACATGGGATGAGTGGACATGGACTGTTGGTTGGTCAAGTGATGAATATCGAGCTTGGCAAAATGATCTTCATCCTTATGATGCTGACGAGGGCATTATAAAAGCCGACATGAATAGGCTTAATGAGATTTCAAGAGGTAAATGCACCAAGAATGTTGACGCTACAGAAAGAAGTGACGACGACCAAAGCGACAACAATAGTGACGAAGATTGTGAAGGCAAATTTGGTGGAAATTGTTATGTATGTCTTGATGCTGCTGGTAATGTTTTAGCCGGAAGAAGCAGTAAGGTTAGTTGTGATACACCTCCAGCTTCCCCTCTTGGTACTTGGACTAAGGCTGACGCATCCTCAAGGGCAGATTGTGCAGCATGGGCAGATCCAGCAGGAGCTACTGGAGCGGTTTGGTTGTCCAATTCTTATGAGGAGGGGGATGGCTATATAGATCTCTACCCAATGTGGGGATGGGCGATAAATACACAAGAACTAATACAAACACCTAGTAAGGGATTTATAAAAAACACAACTAGGGGAAATCCGATCAAGGGCTTCTTTAATGATGACGACCCATACAGGGATTTTGATACAGACGAAGGAATTTATAGTAACAAGCATTTCTTTGACAGGTTTGAGGGATTGTGTTCTGCCGGAAACGCTCCCGGCCCCGGAACCGGCGGCTCTTTGGGCTTTAGAGACTCTGCTGATGTAATGGACAAATGTCTCTATGACACAATTGACGTAACAGAAAATGGAGAGACAAGAAAAAAGAAAATAGCCACTGGAAATAGCTACACATTGTTTTGCCACGATCCTTATGGAAGAAAAGAAATCGTGATGACAAGCTCACAAGAAGGAGCTTGTACGGGAATGACTTGTCCTGATACCGACCCTGACTGCCAGCCAAAAAGCGAAGAATGTTGTACTACTTTAGGTGGTAGCTGGGTGAGAACGGGTGAATCTAAAGTAACAGCGGAGGAAGTTGATGTATCATTCTCTAGATGCAAATTCTACGATGAGCCAGATCCTTATAATTATGTAACCGGAGTAAAACAGGCTCAAAAAGGTGGGTGCTTGAACCCCGATTACAAAACAAAGAAGCAGTGTGACACATATGCAGACTGCTTCGATTCTAGTGGAGCTAGCACTGGTGCTACCGATGTTTTTGAGTGTACGTCGGGTGGAACTTGCACAGAAACGACGGAGGATGCTACTGGCACTCCGGTTACTAGCGTAGTTACAGCAAGCAATCGGCAAGAATGTAGAGAGCATTGTTGTTCTACGGAAGCTCTTGCTGGTGATAACACTTGTAAAACAGAATGGACTCCTAATACATGGACTGGTTGGAATCCAGCTACTGGAGATTTGGTTCGTCCTGACACCGCTACAATTCCTATTAATCTGCATTTGACTGGGTTTATTCATGGTCCTAGCAGTACAGACATTTTAGTGGATGGAGTAACTGAAAATTACTACTTAGCAACAGTTACCGAATTGCGACATGCCGCTAACGACCAAGACGCTTGGTTTAAATACTTAAGAACTTATGACTCTTGGCTTCCATGTAAGATGGGTTGGAAAGAGTGCATAATGAACGACAGTATGCAGGGCGGTTTAAAACATGCACAGGAAGCGTTTTTTGGTGTTGGTAGACCAGACTATCCAGCAGTTCCCCCTATATCAATGCCGTCTTCAACCGGCGACACATCTGTTGATGAACATAACGACAACATTCCGTATGCCTGCAAGGGAACAAGAGCCAATTTAACTCCAGAAGAACACAAGAAGATGGAGAAGAATTTCTCTTGGAGGGTTGTCAACGAAGTAGCTACCAAGTATTACGGAAGAACTTATTTAATGCAGCTTCCGTTTGCTCCACCTCTTGAGGTTGGATGCTCGGCAGATTCTGGTTGTGAATGTTGCAAAGATGAGAATGGCGGCATTCAAAGTCACTTACAAGATAAAGACAGTTGTGAGCATTACGAAGGGTATACATGGGAGACCCCATGCGAAAAAGGCGGGAAACCCATTGATAAGGAAGTAGATTGTGTTAATTTTAGCGCCTCTTGGAGAAAACGTGACACTCAAGCTGATTGCGAAATTGACGGCCACACATGGGGTCCATACGGAATACAAAGTGAGTGGCAGGCCATTGTTTGGGAAAAAGATGGTGAGGTTTTACGCGCAGACAATAGATGGGATATAGCGAGTGCCGCATGGCCATTTAACGATGCGGGTGTATGCGTGGATTTTACTACCGGCAATGAAATTCTTGAAATGAGAACGGAGGATGACTGTTTTTGGTATGGTATGACAAGTGGTGTGGTTACTGAATGGTTTGAAGACGCTCCACAGATAAATACCGTTGACAATTTAAGATACCCCGCTAACCAAAACTTCTGGAATGAGGATGGTAATTTAGAAGCCTTTGTCGCGTTTCCTCACACGGAGATACAAAGACTAAGCCACCAGCCGCACGAATTAAGTTTTAGAGAGTTTAATCCTGAAACTTTTATACATCAAGGAAGTTCCGATATAGCCGGTCCTGCTTCTTCAAACGGCACCATGTTTGTAAAAGCCTCGGTAGACCCCCAAATCTATTGGCTACCAGAAGTTTCTTATCACGAGGTTATTCATGGAGAAACCGGGAAAAAAAGATGTTATGTGGACGGGGTTTTACACGACCCTGAATATCTCGGTGAAGACCCGATAAAAAGCAAAGAAGAGTGCTTGTCTAAAAATGCCGGAACTGATACCAAAAGTTGGGAATGGAAGGGTGAAAGGCTCGCAAGCACGTTCTTAAAACCTTACGCTCTCATAAACATAGAAGGTGGGACTGCAAGGTATGACCTGCCTGATACCTATAACGATAAACGCGCCCAGCTATTTCCTGCCGGAGAACCATTTGCTGATGACTGTGATGCTCATCCAAGAATACCTCACTGTGAAACAGGGGCAGGTATAGTACTGAGGGGAGATCCTACGCATGGAACGCCGCAAAAGTGTTCCGACAATGGTGGGGTTTGGGTTGACCAACACGCCCGTCATGAATGCCAAACCGGTGCTGACGCACAAGGATGCCATTGGTCGAAGTCAGGAAGATGTATAGAGGCGGCAACCGGCGCTCCTACTGTCCCCCCAGTTTCAAAAAGAGAAGACTGCTTGGGTCCGATTAATCAGTGGGAAGAGGGTGGATATTGTGTTGCTGATGCCGTAACACCTATAGGTAGTGGTTATTGTGAAGATGCCAGTGGTATTGTTGTTACACATAATCCGACCACGGGTCTTCCGATAACAGACGACACGACATGTGAAGCACTACCGATGCATACTTGGATTGATACATCTGGGCGAAAACTGGTTCAAGGAGTAACCACATGTATTCCTCTCACAAAAATCAATGATTCGAGAACTACAGATGCTTATCTAAAAGGCGCCATGAACAACTATTTCCATCATCCGGTTCATATGAGAATGGGTTCTGATATAAATAGAGCGCCAATGGTTTCTGCTGCATTTAAACCTTACTATGCTGGAGTTCCTGTGGAAAGCAGGGTTTACTATTGGGGTCCATGGTCTAAGGGTAAGGATTGGGGTAAGGTTTTATACGTAAATGATTCGTCTTATCACCCCGGAACATTTGGGGCGGAAAGTGAAATGGCCAATGCTGCAAGAGCAAGATGTTTGGCAGATGTTGACCAATTCAGAATCAATCAAGAGGTTGAAAGAGGAAGTGTGACGATGAGTGGTCCTCCTATGTACGATTTGGGGACTCATGTTGCCTTTTCGCATCTTCCACCACCAGTGGCGGGTCCGGGTATTCCTTCCGCCCTTGTACCGTTGTTTACAGTGGGTCCAATCGGAACCCCATACTTTGGTCCGCTAATTACAGACATGTCTGTCGATGTGGGAGAAAACGGTATAACTACAACGTATAATATGCAACTGCAACCAAAATTTGGAGATATGCATGAAATACAAGAAAGAAGAGCGCGTGAACACGCAAAGATGCTGAGAGACGTTCATATGAAACAAGAAGAAAACTTGAGAAGAAGTAGACTTCCAGACCCACAGCAGTTCCGCAGCAAATATAGAGGATAAAATGGCAGAACCAAAAAAAGATGCTGACGCTAATATCAGTAACAAACATAAGCCTGATATATCTATAACCATGATAGGTGGCTCCCTGTATAGAAATTTAGGCGGGCCTAGCTACGACGCAAACGGGTCTCCCTTAATAGACCATGCCGGAAATACGCTACCATCTTTAGATGTTACAGCACAAATTGTTTATACAACCCAAAACAGTTTTAAGACTAAGTTTTTAGATAAACATCATGGTAAATCTCCCGACCATTGGAAGAGTCAGTCGGGGATGAGTCTTGATGGTCTTTTTATCCCTTATAGTGCCGCTTTCGCAAAAAGAAATGCTCAGGGTGAATTAGTAACGTCTGAGGGGTTTGAGATTGATGGCACTAAAGCCATGCCGCATTTTGAAAAACCCTACAGTTTTGTGGACGAAAAAGGTAACGAAATCCTTCTCTCCGATTGGGGTCATGTTGGTTCTGGCACGGTTAACTCATCAACTTTATACCCATATCCATCGGGACATAACGTTAGCTACATGGTTCGTGGGGCAAGCACACAAGATATTAAGGGTGAGCTTAAATTTACACAGGGTGGCGAGGGGACTGCGTATCCTAAATTGGGAGGCATGTCTACAGAACACGAAAACTTGGGTGGCGCGGCTAGACCGGTTGGACTAAGAGGACCGGCTGTTCTTACAGGATGGGGGTATGACACACATGGTATGCCCGTTCCAAATGCCAAGTATGACGCTGTACTGAGGGTTGGCGATAGAGAATCGGATTTTTGGGGATCTCCCAGAAACGAACCGGCCAATTATGCCAATAAAAATCCACAAAAGCACTTTCTTCCTCACCATCTACAAAGAACCGATCAGTGGAAAAGTGGCCCTATTGATCTGAGATGGGATAGAGATAGAAAGGTATGGGTTGGCGGTAGACATAATGGAATTTATTTGTGTAAGACAACTAAATGTATCCTACCGAGAGCTGGAATAGATGGAAGTAATAGTTTTAATTTTGGTATAGAAAATAATATAGCTTCTTTGGGTAGACTTTATAGAAACCCTTGTCCATCGGACGAATGTGACTATTTTATGTACTTTCCTAAAAGTTCTTTATACCCAGATATAGAGATTTACGACCCAGAAGATGAGAACTGGTGTGGTCAATGTCTGGCTAAAAAAGATTCTAATGATAACCTATACGCAAATTGCAATGAGTTTGTAAAGGCGTGTGTGCCTTTTTATGACGCAGTTATACTAAGGTCTACAGACCATGTAGTAGACGGAAAAAATTCTAGAGTTAACTGTGGAGATAAATTCTATAAGGCCGCTGGCGGAAACCCTTACGCTCGTAGACTAGGAGACCCGTGTCATGGATGGGGTTCTACAAAAGATTACGAAACAAAAGGTGAGAAATTAGTTGATAAGGTTCTTGGAAAAGACGACGGCACCACAAAAACAGAAGCAACATTCAGCGAAACAGCGCTCCCTCTTTTATACCAAAAAATAATAATTGAAAACCCACTAAACCAAGGGCTTATGCTAGGAGATAACTTTTTAAGTTATGATACAGGTAGAAGAATTGTAGTCGAGTATAGTAGATCCAAAAGTGATACGGTTTGTAAGGCAACCGGTCTTGACGAAACAATAACAGTTAAAGAAGTTATACCTATTCACATAATATTGCAGGCTGAATTCTTTGGAATGGAAATAATAAGTCATGCCGGTTGCGAACAGGGTGAAATGTCATCTTGTACAAGAAAGTTTTTTGCTCAAGGTTTTGTTACTGGAGAAGATTGCGGGCCAGACGATGATTACCCGCTGACCGCAATTAGGTAGGAAAAGACATGGGAATTGGGGACAATTTTGACACCTCCTCTGGAGGACTGAAAAACCAGAAGACTGGCCGGTATTCGGGCAAGGTCGCCGGAGCTTCGTTTTATGAAGATGGATCTCACGAACAAGACATCCTCAATTATTACTATAATGGTGGCCATCCTTGTAACGTAGGGTGTGGATGTCATGATGTTTGTGAGGGGTTTGCTAGCGTCGGTACTGAAGCCACGCCATGCTATCTTCCAGAAGAACTTCTTATAAGCGTGGTTCAAGACGAAACGAGTCGCTCTAACGCTAGAGTGGTTATAGGCAGCGATCAACAGGATAAAGATACCTTCTTTTTGCGGTATCATAACGGGGCTTGGCGAGGCAGAAAATGCTGTAATACAGGCTGGCCTGATGAAGAAAACGGTATGTCAACAGGATGCGGCCCTTGTGACCTTACGACTATTGAAGACACATCCCCAACAGATATTTATACATGGGGCGAAACACGCGGTTCTTGTATTTTTATTCCCACTGGCACCCCTATACCAGAAAGTGGTACTACTTATTCAGCTTCCACCAGAACAGAATGTCAAGACCTTCAACGCAATATGGAAATTGGCGGTCAGGCTTTTAGTTTTCTTATGGACGCTTGTGCGACTCTCCTTTCAGCCGGAATTGGGAAATACGCCGGAAAAGGGCTAGAGCTAGCCCTCAAAACGACAGGAGTGGCCTTTGATTTTAATTTCTGTGTAGAAGCTATGCAAAAATACATGGAAGTGACCTCGCCAGAAGCCGCTAAACATGCCAGTGCTAGAGACTGGTATAATATGCGAAATACCGGTAAGCAGTTATTTAGATGGGTTGCCGAGACTTACGTTGATGGATATGACGTTAAACGTAGTCAGTGTAACTACTCTGGCACAAAGGGTATATATGACCCTATTGATAGTCGGGTGATGTCACCTGACGGAAGAAGACTGAACCAACATGAAATAGCCGAAGAGTTCGGCGCACATTCGGGGGCAATTAGTTGGCTGCATGACGCAAGATCACATGATGATCATGGTGTTCAATTTGGAAATTGTCTACGAGATGGTGAAGTTGCGCCTCGACTTCCGGGCCAGTGTCTAGACAAAGACGGTAATACGCATACGTGTGGAGGTTTGTGCTTTGATTGGGACTCCTTTGTAGTTGATGGGTTTAACGATGAGACAAACTGTGTATCTGCTGGTGATTGTAGAGCGCCAAACGGCTACATATTGCCGAATATTCACAATGATGCCGATTGTCAAGCAGATGATCCCGACAACACGTTTAGAAATTATGAATGGCATGAAACTGACTGCACAGAAAAACAGTGTCATGAAGCGGGCGCTTGTAGCGAACAGCTAGATGGAAACGGTGATGAAATACCGCTACATTCTGACTGTGACGATATCTGCGAGGCAAGCACAGACCAAGTTTCTTGCTTGGGTGTAGATGGCTGTAAGTGGAATTCAAACACCAGCACATGCTACGGTGAAGGTAGAGATTTTGGTGAGTTGCAGTGCATGGCTTGTGGTGGAGATTGGTATCCTAAATGGGTGGATAGTGGTTACAACGCTACGGCTTGCTGTAGCGGGGCTGTCATTTCAGATGACGGACCTAATCACCAACCCGATCTAACTGGCCCGCCACAAATGAATGCTGGAGGACCGATCCTGACTAAGGAAAGGCTTCAAGGCACCTGTGTAAGCCCTTATAGAGAAGCCATTCTTGTTCCCGGCGCTCAAAATATTGCGTCTGGAGGAGCAACATTAGGTGCGCCAACACCCTGCGCCTCGATACAAAACGCTAACCAGCGACCCCTGCTAGCCAGTGATCCCTTGTATGGAGGCAACTACTTTACATTGATATTGAGGGGGTGTGATTATTATGGAGATTGCTCGTCAAGGCCCAAATCTGGCTGTCAGAAACAAACTGTCCCCCCTCAAAGTTCAGACCATTCTGAAAAAGAAAACTGCGAAGCGGATTATGTATGTATAGACGAAAATAATAATGATATTACATCAACGGCAGGTGTTTGTAGCGACGAAAACTTTTTAACTAGAGAAGATTGTGAAGCAGAAGCGGGGGCTGTCTGGACACCCGAATGTGAAGACCCAAACCAATTAATTAATAGTGTTTGGGAACCAGAACTAAGTGACCTGTCTCACAAGTATGGCGCTCCGGGTCTTGAAACAGTATTGTTTATACCTGTTGATCAAATGCTCAATTGTTCCAACTTTGACCTAACCGTAAAAACACCAATAGGTGGAGCTAAAGGTAGTGAAGATGGAAAATGGGGTCAGGCAAGATGGTTAGATAGTAGAGGGGATATAGATGGTAATCCGGCAGGGTTCTACCCCGGAACATATAATTACGCAGATGCAAGATATAAATCTTGGTGTGATATGTATGATTGGACTCTGGATGGGGTTGCAGACTACGACGCTTGGTGCGGTAAATTTGTTTATTATGAAAGCGGTTATACTACCGGTTTTTCTCGTCTTCAAAATCCCAATGGGCATTATAAGTTAAGAGCTTTAAATATACATCCACAACCGTTTAAAGCAACAGAGCAGGAACAGAAAAAGCATAAGACATATGATGAAGCGGTTGCGGATGTAGAGAAATTTAGCGCCTGTATAGATTCTGGAGTGGGCTATTGGCGATGCTATGACGGATGCATAGCTGAAGGCGACACGCATGAAAATTGTGATCAAGATTGTGGCGCAGGGATGGGCGGTTCTTTTTGTAACTGGGACATGGCACAGGGTTATGATTTCTGGTTTAAGAATGATTTTGCCTATACCGCCGCTGACGATATACACGCCGCTGGAGGTCCGTGTCGAACTATTGGTAGACAGGTTCTTGATTGGACAAATGGTCATTGGGGCGAAACACAGTGTGGCGGCAGATGTAACGGTAGCGGTATGCCGGGAGAGATTGGGCCAAACTGGAAAACTTGGTTCCCTTGTGAAGATCCAGAATGTATGGAAGTAGACGCGATGCAGCAGCCTATTCTGGTTGTCCCAAGTGTATGCGAAGGAAGAGGTAAGTGTCTATCTTTCGATCCAGCTACCAATACAGGAGGAAAGTGTTCCGATCCAACATACACTAACAAAGAAGAGTGTGAGGATAATGGGGGTTATTGGAGTCCTGACTCTCCCGTTATTACGGGTACAAACAATGGTAGGGAAGCTTGTGAAGCCAGTGGTGGTTATTGGCTAGGTTGTGGATGGGGGAAATCAGACTTTGGATGCCAACCCACAGAATGTGTAGACGTGGACGGTAATCCGCAGCCTTATGATAATGAAGCAGACTGCTTGGCTGCATGGTTTACATGGAATTCTCTGAATCTGCCCGGAAGTAATTGTCCATGCGAAAGCAACAAAACGCCGGGAGAGTGTAACAGTGAACAGTGCAAGTGGGATATTAATACAGGTGGCTACTGTAGAACAACGAGTGATCAGACAACAACACATCATTCGGAAGCAGACTGTGTGGCTCCAGACCTTGAGTGGATTCAGGGTTCCTGTCAGGAGCTAGGCATGTGTGGTTCTGATAATTGTAGTGATTGTAAGGATACAGTTCTAATATCCTCAGAATTAAGAGACTTGGTTTATGGTTACTCGCATAGCGGAACTAAATTAATACAGCCTAATAGCGCTGGAGACAGTTTAGATTATTGGGGAAGAACTGGTCTTTATCCCAACAATAACGAAGAAGGAATTAGTTATGTAGCAGACAGTTGCGTAGGCACAACCAGATCTGGCAGAGTTGAAATAGCAAGCAATACCAGTCCTGTTATCATTAAGTCAAGAAATCATTTGCTTAAGAATGGTGATCAGATTGAGATAAATGGTGTATTGGGTAATTTTAGAGCAAACAGAATGACCCATAGGGAATGGAATGAAACCGTATGGGAAGACAAAGATGGTGGAAAATGTAAGGGCGAACATTGTGACGATCAAGTATGGCCAGAAGCAAAATGTCCTCCAGAAGACGATGGCACCTGTAATCATCAAGTAACATTTTCGGACGGCACTTCTATAGACACTTGTTATAGCGGTAAAGATGACAAGGGGAATCCGCTTCCGGCTCCATGGGTTGTTGTAGAAAAATATGATGAAAATTATTTCAAGCTATTTACATGTGATGGAGAACCTTTAGACGTCAAGGTTACCACGACGGGATTTAGCTCTTGCAATCTTATTGATGGTACAAAAAAGGTTTGCGGAAGCACCATAGCGACTCATAATGGATTGAGACCTAAATGTCCATGCCAAACAGTTACTGGAACTGGAACAAGTACAGTTGTTACTTCAAGCCCTGAAGTTCCTCTCGAAGACGAAGCGTCATGTCTTACGTATGGTGGATGTAGTATTTTTGGTGGGGGAAACCCGCCCGGAACCCAGCCGGAAGCGATAATGACCTTGGCCGATTGTAACAAATTGGCACAAATTTATGTATCATACGATCCAGATAATGGTCATCAATATGCAGACGCTGATACTGGTCAAATTGCCCCATGCGCAGAGATAGATATCTTTGGTCAAATTGATGGGTCAGGATGTTGGAATCAACTTGCGTGGGACAATCCCGGCAAATTCCAAGTTGGTGAGGTAGGAGACCCAGAAACAGGATCATCAGGAGTTGAAGCGTATAGCGTATGTCCTTACACCGGCATGTGGTACATGTCTCCTGAAGTCCAAAACTCAACACCTTACGATCATAATTCAAATGACTATAGAGATGGTTGGGACGGTACTGGTGTCGCAAGGCTTGATCTGCCCAACATGTCAGACAATTACTATGTGCAAATAGAACAAAAAGAAAATTGCCCTGTTTGCGCCGATCATTTTATGCCTACAGATTTGGTGGCTACCGTATACCCACAAGATACGGATATATTTAGATTGTTAAAATCGGGTTATAGTCGATGCAATCGTGACTACACAGATCAAGGTGGTTGGTCTGGACAACTAAAACCATACGCCGATGGTAAGACCTGTAGCGTTATACAAAATACGTCTTGCGGTAAAACATATCCAGCTTGCTGGGAAGACTGTATGGAAACCGACCCAGATACACTTCCTTCTGGCATGTGTCTTACGGAACATTGTAATAAGCAGTGCTGTGACGACTGCGCTCTGCATCCAGTTCGCGCTTTCAAACCTACGGAAGGACCGTTCTTGCCAGATGGTAGCCCCAACACTAATGTAGGAAAGCTTAAAGATACGTGCTGTAATTGTGAATGTACGAGTATGGACGATAATGTATACGGAAGAATGTGTGATGCTGGATGTCCAGAAAATCCCACGATTGATGAATTTATAGAGAAATGTGGCGGGTGTGGAACGGATGGTAGCTGGGTGTGTCATCCAAACGGGTGTGATCACATGAAATGCCGCATGGTGGCCGACGTATATATGTGTAGCTATACAGGCACCAATGGTAGCAGTCAAGAAGCTATAGATTGCATGGGCGGCATGGCGATGGCGTTCGATACTGATGGCGATGGCGTTCCTGATACCTGTCTACTCAACGGTGCCACGCCTATTAATGATTGTGAGCCTCAGCCTATGGGAGGTCACTGTGAATGTGAGCCATGCACCGGTTACCCAAAAGGAAGGGATGATTTATGCGAAGGGGATTTCATCGGCTGTAACGATCAAGTTAGCGCAATGGGCGGTTATGGTGCGTGGTGCGACGACGCTTGCAAAAATGGAAGTGGTTATTTCAAAGACGGTCAATGGGGAAGGGATAACAAGTTAGGATCAGAGTGCGCCGCCAACGACATTGCAGAATGTTATGTAGCAAAAGGGTGTAAATGGGAGCCTGATAATGTAACAGATCCTAGCGGCCCCGGAACATGCAAAGCAAACAATTGTAATGGTGGTGCAGAATTCCCACCAAGCACCGCATCTGGCATAACTTGCTACGAAACAGAGTACGACGTGAGGCACGGATGCCCCGGACTAGAGTCACCGATAGACATACCCCTCGTTTTTAATGGTGGTTATTGGGCTTCCGATTGGCTATTCATGGGTAATCCAGAAATTATCGACGGTGGTAACTACGAACTAGATGCTTTTGGAGTACGTTATGTTGGAGGTATGTCAAGCAAAGGAAGTACTTATTGGGGTTATTCTTGCAGTCATCATGACTGGAAACCCTGCTGCCTTCCTGAAGGTAAATGTATTGATGACTGTGGCGGGTTGAGACTGCCTCCAAACAACATGATCGAGTATAAGCAGTGGTGTAATGAACAGGCATATACTTGGAAGCCAGAGAGAACCGTTAGGACTTGTTACGAATGTGATTGTGGTTCTTGTGACACAATGAACGACTTAAGGGATTTTGAAGTTGGGTCGTCCACACCTCCTCTCCCTAAACCAGCACAAGATGCACATTGGCTAAGAATGAACTTGGCATGTGACAACGACGCTGGAGTTCCGGGTGATGGCACAGCTATTGACGGCAATGCAAGGTTTAATCTAACTGGCGATTACTATCACAATCATCAATTAGGTTTAAGTTGGGAAATTACTACCTGCTCATTCCCCACATGTGGAAGCGAGTTTTATAAGCCTCCTTGTCCATTAGAAACAATAGAAGGAGACCCCCCAGAGAAGTCCTATGAAGACTGGGACTTTGGCTGTTACGGATGTTCAGCAGTGAATAATTGCGTTAACAAGCATGGTGGTTGCGGTGAAACTAAATGTGGCAATTGTTCTAGCACGCCAACATTAGATTGTAATGGTACACCGCCATGTATATCCTGTTGTACTATTAACACAGATGGTTACTCTACATGTCCAAACTTGGGTGTTCCGCCACACAGGTCTGACACTTTTCCGGTATGTTTTGGTAAAGGGCAAAGTCTAGATGACATGCTCCCAGACTGGTGGTACAGCGGTGAAAAAATGACCGTTTATCATGTAGACATGGACGGAGAGTATTGGGAAGCGAAATCTGCGGGTGGCGAATGGAAGAGAGAGCGTGGTTACGACATTTTAACAGTAAGAACTAGTAATGCAAAATGTTGTGCTGGAGGTCCACCAGATTGGCCCGCAGGCTATTGCAGTGATGAAAACTTTACCACAAAGGATCAATGTGAAGACGGAGGAGCCTTGTGGCATCCAACTAAAGTTACGACAGGTAGAGCCAATAGGGTCGAAGCGGAATTAGGAAATCTTGGTGACTATCCTAGAAATAACACATCTAAGAATCCTGACATGGGTCTTGGGCATACAATCCTTTCTGAGGATATTCCTATGGGAGGAGAAAGACATCACAGTGGATTTATAGCAATTCATGTAGAAGACGCAACAGTACTGAGGACTGGAAATGCCGCGTTAGACAGAAAACTACAAAGAAGAAGAACAAATAAAAATAACGTATGGATGAAAGATGTTTTTTCCGACAAAAGATTTCGATATATGGATGGGGGATTCTTTAGAGAAGAGCCTTCGCCATACGGATTAAATCCTTGGCCGGTAGCCCACCAAAGTCCGAATGGAATAAGGAATAGACTTGAAAGCCTAAGAGAGCCTTTTAAGACCGATCTTTGGGTTACTGGGTATATCGCACCCGGAAGAATTGGATTAATACCTAACGCGCAAACAATGCAGGAAATAGCTGACGAAGCACTGGCTAGCCAAATTCCTTCAGAAGACCCACCACAAGATGATAGTGGCGGCGGTCAAAGTGACGATGGATCTAGCGGTATAGTTGCAGGAACCGAAAACATCCCTGAAATTCCAGAAACTGTTGTGACTGGTCAGGTGCCAGAAGCATCTCGAATGTATGGCGGAGACAGTTTAGAGCATCTTTACAAGAGAAGACTCGCCATTAGTTCTATTGAAAACGAATACGACCCAGCAGGAGATAACTTCCTACATACATTGTTTACTACAACACATCCGCACGATTTAGAAGACGGTGAAAAAATAGTTATTAGCGGTGCCGTTACTTATGAAGCAGAATGTGTTGACCAAGAAGACGAAGAAGCTCCTCCGGGTGAATGTGTGAGCATTGATGGCACGGGTAAGGTTAAGGGGCCAGTTATACAAGGGGTGACAAAACTAGAATGCGAATCTGAGTTTTGTATAGTAAACGGATCTAGAGATGATACTGTTACTGACAAAACCGATTGTGAAGGCATGGGAGGAAAATGGTGCGGCCCAAGAGGTGAATGGGATTCCAGACTGCCAGAAGGTACGAAAGTTGATGAACATACTTGTGAGAATGATTATCAAGGTAAATTTATAACCAAGAAAAAGTGGTACGAATTTAATGAAGGCTGTTCAGCACATTGTCGTCTAAGCAAGTTTACAGATACGAGCGGTTTGAATTGTACTGCAATGGGTGGTGGTAACGGAGGTCATTGCCAAGAGACTCTCTTTATTGACAAGGGCGAGGGGAACGACCCAGAGTATAAGATAGCTGAGTCTATATTTGATAATGAACACGTAGTTAAAGTTCACAGCTCGACAACATTTAGTATTCATTACGAGTCAACAATACATTTTGAAGATCTTGAGAACACGCAAAGAACCCCTTATGCCATTTCGGGATCGACCGCTGCAAAAACACCTTATGACCCTACGGTTGGAACAGGGGTCGGCAGCGCGCACAGAAAATATGTAGAAACCTTTGACCCCATGCTTGATGAAAACTATAAGACATGTCAAGAGTACAACGATTTAAATTGTGATGTGCAAAAAACAGAAGAGGACTGCAAGGATGCTGGCAAGGTACATGGACTAGATGGATGCGCATGGGATCAAAGCAGTAGCACTTGTTCAAGAATCGAGAGCGTATGCGCCGACAACGAGCTTTGTTATATTAGCACTGGTCAAACTACCAGCGGTGATTGTTTTGGAAGACCCCCACAAGTTACAACCAAGTCTAATGGAGCTTTTGAAGAAAATATTGTGGCAAGAGAAAAGGGTCATGAGATAGGTATTGGGCCAGCTAAAGACTTATATAAAGATATAATTTATAATAAGAATGTATCTGGCAGACATATATATAGTAAAATTGACAACGATTGCGAAGCACTTACAGATATTCAGGGAAATAACTTAAGCTGTCCTGAGAGTTATAATAAGTTTAGTGATAATGAAAACGAAGCTATATGGAGTCGTCATGGTGGATTATTTGATATAACGGTAGGGTCGAAAGAACCAATGAACAACGCACACCAAATGAATAGCACGACTCCGGTTAATTTGACGTATTATGTTACCGCACATGAGGCTTGTTGTAATATTTTCCAACCACCGGTTCTTTATGATTGTTATGATGGTTGTTATGAAGGTTATGGTCCTTGGAGGGGGCTACCATTTGAAGAAGAAGGGTCTGTGTTTAAGATTACTGTAACTGAGGCACAGGAATAATTATTGGAAGGAATAAAGTAATGTCAGCACAAACCAAAGGCTTTTTTGAGCCAAACAGCAACACTGGATGCCAATGTTCTATTCCTGATGGAGAAGCCTCCGTATTTTGCGACAGGCATAAATGCTTAAAAAGCAAGCACATGCACTCCTTGTGTCAAAGGAATCCAAAATATTTTGCTATGTGGGAGAGGGGAGAAGGGCCAAACCAAGAGCATCCAGCCTTAAGCATAAAAGACGACAAAAAAGTTACCATGCCCACGGCAGAACTGCTAAGTCTTGAATCTGGGAATAATATGACGGGATTTTTTGGGGAAGAAAATCAGCCAGAGCCAGAAAAAGGGTTTTTTGAAGATGATGAGTATTTTATGGGGGATGAAGAAATACCCAAGAAGTCTAGGGGTCTAGGAGATACTATAGCTAAATTTACTAAAGTTACTGGAATAAAAAAATTAGTCAAAAAAGTAGTGGGAGAAAATTGCGGATGTTCAGAGAGACAGGCTGCTTTAAATAGGTTTCTTCCATATGGTGGCCAGCCAAAGAAAACCAAAGGCTTTTTTGAATAATGGTGTATAATAATATGGTTTTAAGGAGATAATTATGGCAACAATCTCATTTTATGCAGGCACGACTGCTATTAATAATCTGTCAGGCTCAGGCTTGGGCTTTTTTGGCGGATCGTTTGGTCAGTCTGTAGAGATAAACTCTTGGCAGGGTAGTACTTTTATCACTAACGGTACTGGTAGTACCAACGGTGGAACTGCTAACAATGTAAAGTACGCTAGTGACACCACTGCGTATGCCGTGGGTGTAACCCCAGCTACGGGTCTTAAATATATACCAAATAAGTATGCTACTTGCAATATTCGTTTCACAAACGCTACAACGGTAAAGACACAAAACGTTCGTTTGAGAGTCTTTGATCGTGCTAACAAGAACCATCCCGCAAGTGGTGTGGTTACGAGGGTGTTTGAGCTGCTTAACCCACGACTGACCTATGGTACTGTAGAAGGTTCTGGGGATGCTAAATGGTGGGGTAGTTCTACTCATGACGGCACAGATGTATTCTCAAGTATGCAAGGGTCTCCCAATCCAAGCGTAAGACTTCCTGCCGGTGTAAATACTGTAGGTGGTAGTGGTATTATTGTACCGCTTGCACAATCACCCGGACCTAGTGGTTTCTATGCTGGTGGAGGCAATACCAATACTGGTCAATACACTCAGCATGACTGGTATGTTGGTGTTAGTGCTTCGCCTGATAGTGTGGGTAGTAAGACACTATATGGTCTTTATGTAGAGCTTGAGTATTTATAATCATTGGTATTCAAGTTAAGTGGTTTATCTCATGGCCACGCAATAAAAAACCCCCGCCTCAAATCTGAAGCGGGGGTTTTTTTGTCCACTGACTTATAAGAAGATTTACTCTTCTTGTTTCGTTTCAGGGTTCCATTTAACCCAGCCACGATCCGGTAGCCAGTTGCCTTCCTTATCCTTCCGTCTTGGGAAGAGCCTTCCGCCCTTCTTCATGACACCAAAGGAAAGTCGTGCGCCGCAATCCATACACTTTAATTCGTAGTATAGATTGTCTTCTATATTGCGAACTTGAAACCGCAAGTTCTCACTTTGACACTTGCCACATTCGGTTTCGTCAAAAACCTCTTGAAAGGCACCAAGTTGAGCAAAAAGATCAACCTGTGTTTCGCCTTCAAGCTCTATAGAAATACGGCCATTGTTGGTGGTGTAGTTAAGTCTCATGATTAATTTCTCCAATCTTCATTGTACCCAGCAAGAGATTCTGGTACTGACTTAGTTTCATTTTGATATTGATTCAATAATTTTATCATACTCTTTGCACGATCTCTCTTTACATCGTTTATGCTCCTATAGGTATTCTCACCGCAGTTTATAAAGTTCATCACGTTAATATCCAAAAGAGAGCATCGTTTGTCGATGAACTGAATTTGCTGAGGTGTAATCCTATCGTCGGGATCGTACTCTCCATCAGTAGACTTTGATACACTTTTCTGTACTATTTCTACGATATCTTTTCTTGCTAACTCTTCTGCGGCTAAAGCCCTAATCTTAAGCGCCTTTCTTAAAGCTCTCCCTTCAGCCCTCGTGCTAGCAGTAGCGACAGGATGAGCGCAAAAGAGATCATCAGTATTGCCGTGCCACACATCGGCCACCTCTTTAAATGTTTTTATATACCCACTGTTCTTCCAGTCGAACACAACCTTATATACGACAGTGGCTCTTCCCGGCCCATTACCGTCAGTAGACGGGAACACATCACATGGACCACTCTCTATAATGGTTCCAAGAAGAAGCTCAGACACTCTTCTCAGTCCAGCACAAATAGGGTTGCCATCAATAAGTTCGTTATCCTCAAAGTGTGACATTGCATAGTCATGCCATTCTGGGGAAAACATGCTTGGGGCTTCGCTATCATAAATAGCATCTTCGCCTGAAGCACCCATTACGCCGTCGTCTTTTTCTTCTTCAAAAAATTCTTCTTCTTCTGCCATCTCAAATAATTCCAATTGTCCTTCGTTTGATTCAATTTTTGTCGCAGGTTCCATTATGTCTCAATTTCAATAAGTCTTTTAGACGGGGCTGGAAATTTCTTTTCTATCTTTTGTAATTCTACAATAACCGCATTTAGAGCATCTCGCATATTTTTAGAAGAAAGATTTCTAATTATATTTTTGACTCGTAAGACTGCATACCCTCTGTTGATAAGAAGACCAGCTTTCTGTGCATCTGCCCTAATATGCTTTTGTAAGTTCGCCTCTCCCCAAATAGGGAGAAAATGAGCGGGGCCGTCTATCTCGATTGCCGTTTTCAAAGTCGGAAGGAACAAATCCACTTCCATTTTGTCGTTGGCAATAAGACCACGCTTATGGAATATAACCTCATAGCCAGCGGCGGTCAAGCCTTCGTGAATAAATTTTTCAATTTTCGAGCCTTCCTTACTGGCCTTCCTTACAGCAGCCGCCGCAAGTTTTCGTAGGTTGGCCTTTTCCTCTTCTGACATTTCGTCCCACTGCTTCTTTGAAAGCTTTGATCGACGGTCTCGTTCCGTATCTTCCATGTCATCCCAGAACTTTGACATACCGTCACTAATAGCGATCTTTTCCGCCTCTGTTCTTTTCTTTCCTTTTGTGGGATGCTCGTGTCTACCGCTGGCAATGGCGACCGTTTGAGCAGTGCTTCTGTCTCTGAGATCAACTCCCAAGGTCTTTAAAGCCCGCCGAATCTTATTAGGGTACGTTTTGAGTTCTTGAGCGATCTCATATGTACTCTTATTCTTATTCATATACTGGTCTATAATAAACTCTTTATGTTTTTGCAGGAATTGACTACTCATTATTAATTACTTTCATTAAATTTTCTACACAAAAGTTTGGAACCACTCCGCAAACATCTCTATTACAATAGTTTTTTATGGCTTTCGCATGATCCTTGCTTCTTGCTATTAGCTTGATTTCAGGATTGTTAAAAGCTGTCACTATGTAATCATAGTCTATACCACGAGGTCTAGACCATTCTAAGTCCCATACATAAAAATATTTGTCTAACGTCGAATGACTTTGTGCTAGAGAAAGGCAGGTTGATACGGTGGTTGCTATTGCAGTACCGTCAAAGCTCCACAACTCATTTATTCCCATAGAAGAACATTGGGGCTGTATAACTGAGTTCCCAGCGCTCTCAAAGAACAATACAAAATCATCTAAGCTATCTTTTAAATATTTATTTATATTCTTTATGGCGTAATAAGAAGCCTGACTAGCATTCAGGTCTTCTAAGATTATACCTGTTTTTTTACGCTTTTGCATCAGCTTTTTCTTTATTGTCAACATACCATTTAATGGTTGCAGTAAGACCGTCTCGGATATTCATAGGATCTAATTCTATAAGCTCTTTCATCCTATCTACACTTAAGAGCTTTTTCATTTGTCCATCGGGTTTGTCTGTATTCCAGACTACCTCACCTTCATATCCTACTATAGCTACAATATATTCTACCAGTTGTTTGATTGATATGTCACTACCAGTTCCTATATTTAATGGTAGGGTAACGTCATCGTATTTTTCTAACGCTTGGACAACAGCGTTTGCTGCGTCATCGACATACATAAATTCTCTCATAGGAGCGCCGGTTCCCCAGCATTCTACAGAGTCATGCTCGCCCTGTTTGGCTTCTACGAATTTGCGAATAAGCGCACCCACGACTTTTGTGCGAGTTAAATTAAACGTATCATATCTTCCATAAAGATTTGTGACACAAACAGCTACACTTTTAAAATCATATTGTTTGTTATAGGCTTCTGCCGCAGCTTGTAGCATTCGCTTGGCTAAACCATGGGCGCGTATTGTTCCGTTAGGAAGACCGTCCCAAAAAGTGTTTTCTTCCAGTACTTCCATTCCAGTATCTGGATAGGCGCAGGATGTCATTATAGAAACGAGCTTTTTGACTTGCATATACTCACAGGCATGATGAATGTTTAATCCCATGACCGCGTTGGAATACAAAATGTCTGCGGGATACATTCTATTAAATTCAATACCCCCGTTATATCCTGCGGCATGAATACAGTAGTCTGGGCGTGTTTCGTCTAGAAAACGAATGGCCTGCTCTAAGTCGGTTAGATTTACTTTGCTATGACTTAAGACTATAGGCTCTGCCCCCCTCTGGTGAATCTGATCGCAAATAGCCCGACCAAAAAACCCCTCGCCGCCCGTAACTAAAACTTTTGAGTCTTTGATATCAATCATGAATACTGATGCCTAATCTGTAATATTGGTGCCACTTTGATTAATTCGTTAATGCCGGTTTTCATATCTACGTCGCAGTTAAACCCCTCGGCTTCTAACTTATCATAACTCACTTCGTAGTCTCTTTGGTCAGCATCTTTTCCAATTTCTTCATAATGTACAAAGCATTCTGTTTTTTCCTTGACATATTCCGCAAGCTCCCTTTTTGTCCAATTTAGGTCGTTTGCTCCGCAGTTATAAACCTTATGCTTCCAGTTACCCATATGCTCAACGCCCATAGTAAAAGCCTTTGCCATATCCCTTACATGGATAAAAGTTCGCCGGAAGTCTGCTTGAAAAATAGTAAGTATCTTATTTGTGATTGCCTGATAAACAAAATCGTTTACGAGCAAGTTCACCCGCATACATGGGCTAACACCAAACCCAGTAGCAAATCGAAAAGACACGGTATTATCCTGAGTAGCCACCATCTCCTCTGCAACGCGCTTATTTACGCCGTAGAGTGACACAGCGTTTAATGGGGATTCCTCTGTGCAGAGACCCTCAACCTTACCGTAGACGCTTCCTGTGGACGCATACACGAAAGGCATTTTTGGGTTATAGGCTTCTCTCGCAAAGAGCATATTTCTAGTACCCTCTATGTTTACCGCCGTGGCGAGCGAGGGCTGGGATTTGCAAGCCGGAAAGCCAACAATAGCAGCAAGGTGAATAACAGCGTCACACCCAAGGATAGCCTCCTTCATTTGTTCTAGTCTTGTAACATCCCCATACTCAAACTCAAAATTGGGGTTTGTAGCTAGGGGTATAATAGCATCGCATTGACCCTTATGGAAATTGTCAACACATTTTACCCGATACCCTTTATCGAGAAGATGGCGACACAAGACATTGCCTACATATCCGCCACCGCCCGTTACTAGGATTTTTGCCATTTAAAATTTCCCTTCATTTTTTTAATCGCTGCTCTTGTTATTCTCTCGGTATTCATTTTGAATAAGAAGTCGCCAAAATCAAATATTGACACCCAAACATTATCGCCATCAAAACTCCTTTTCAATATATTTTCGGGGGCGTAATCTTTTTTTGGAACGTCGAACTTTTCGCATATCTCATAGGCTTCTTCAAACATGTCCGTCATTTTTGTTGTCAATCCACCCATAACATGATCAGAAATGTATTTCTTCTCCGTAACATCCCTATAAAATGGTTCCTGTGTAGTCAACATTTCTGGATTTTCTTTCATCGTTTTTATAAAAACAGACATGTCTTCATACTTTTCATCACACCTTACTTTTATAACATATTTTGTTTTTACTTTTCTCATTCCATTTAATGAAGACGCCACCTGAAAATTTACATTCATCCAGTTAAAAACTTTGGAGTACTTTTCTGGGTCATCTTCAATGTAGGTCGTGTTGTT
>VTLG01009302.1_pt1 | contig 47484 bp, 46 predicted proteins | sample 4694571 | NCBI WGS metagenome assembly VTLG01 (sample SAMN12604809, study PRJNA352737) | marine metagenome | biome: ENVO:00000447; feature: ENVO:00000209|ENVO:00000569|ENVO:01000036; material: ENVO:00002151; isolation source: viral sequences binned using virsorter ... | reverse complement strand
ATTTATAGGCTCTTTCACAGGATCATTTTTTGGAACAATAGAATCATCATCATATGCTACAACTGCATCTTTTGCCCAACACTCAGATCACTTTACAGCATCTATTGTAAGTGCAAGTGCTCAAATCATTTCACCTCTATTTTCAATAGATACTCAAAATTATTTTGATAAAACACAAATAGCCTTTACAAACACAGGAGATAATCTTGCCCTTAGAGCAGGTATATCAGGTGTAGATCAAGGACAACCTTTAATGGATTCTAAAGGTGGTTTTTCTTTTATATTAGATAGTGATGGTGCAGGTAATGATGCATTTTTTAATTTATATAAAGGAGGCAGTATTCCAGCATTAGGAACTCAAATATTTCATATAGATAACAGTGGTAATATAACAGCATCTAGCAATATAAGTGCAAGTGGTTATATTTCTGCATCTCAATTTATAGGCTCTTTTACAGGATCAATCTCTGGAGTAGAATCATCATCATATGCTACATCAGCATCTTTTGCTCAACATTCTGATAATTTTACAGCATCTATAGTAACAGCATCTCAATTTGTAGGGGCAGAGTCTTATTATGCAGTAGGTCAACAAATTTTATCTTATATACCAGCATATTCTACATTTTATTTTGGAAATTCATCATTTAAAACTCAAGTCCAAGGTACAAACATATTATTAAATGCACCAGTAACAGCATCAGGTAATGTAAGTTCAAGTGGTATAATACGAAGTCAAGATTTAACAGTAGATAGAAATATAACATCAAATACAAGTTTAAATGTAAATGGATTAACAACATTTAGTGGATCATATGGAAATTATAATACTCCTGCACTTGGAGGTGGACAATTAACAGCAGCTGTAGTAACAGGATCAATAATTCCACAAGTTGATGTACCTTATAATGGCACACATGAATTAGGAAGTAAATCAAATCCATGGAGAAAAGTATGGGTTCAAGGAGCATCATTAGAATTTGTTAGTGCTTCTTCAGAAGGTACCAATGTTGTATCTGAATCTTTTACATATGCTAATATTAATAGATTACAAGAAGGAAAAACACTTGCTACACAATCTATAGGTTCATTGGGAACAGATTATGCAAAATACGCAGCATGGATTCACCCTCAAACTAATACTTCATATCAAAAATTAGATTCAAATAGATATCAATTTGTAATATTAGGTTCAGAAGTATTTGATCTTCAAGCAGGAACTACAACAGTATCTACTAATAACTTTGTAGCAAAAAATATAAGTGCAAGTGCAGATATAGTAGCTAATTCAATTACAGCTAGTGTAATTCAAAATATTACAACTACTAACATAACAGCATCAACTATAAGTGCAAGTGGAGAAATAATTGCTTCAAAAATATCATCATTAGGTTCAGAAGTTATACTAGAAAATGGCAATATAACAGCCTCAGGTAATATAAGTGCAAGTGGTAATAGTCATGTATTTGGTGGTGAAATTCAATTATTTAATTCTACATCTGGTTCTGTTGCACATTTAGGTCGAGTAGTTTCAGGTAAAGTAGTTAATACTTTTGCAGGTAATAATGTTAGGAATGTGTTTGGAGGGGATGGTACTAATGCTGGTACAGCAGATGTTGCAAATAACTTTTACGGCTCTTCAGCATATGCAAACTTTTTTGGTGCCTTTGACGCTGATGGCGAAGAAGTAATGAAAGGTGGTGGATCTGTTGCTGGTAGTAATTTAGTATTTCAATTTGGTGATGTTGGTGGTGCGGGTAATAGTGTTATATTCAAAACTGATGTTGCTAACGCTAAATTTGATTTTGAAGTAGGTTATGTAGATATCCATAACACTACAGCTGCGACAGATGCAACAGGTGATACTGGAGCATTACGAGTAGAAGGAGGTGCAAGTATAGCTAAAAATATATCATTAGGTACTCACATAACAGCCTCAGGTGATATTAGTGCAAGTGCAGATGTATTAGCAACTACTTATAGAATTCAAGGACAAAGATTTGCAAATCTTGATTCATCAGATGTCATAACAATAGCAGGAGATAGTAGTAGCCCAGGAGTTAAATTTGGTAAACATGACGGTACTTTAAGAAGCTATAATTTTGATGGTCATATAACAGCATCCGGTAATATAAGTGCAAGTGGTGATATATATTTAAGTGATGAACTGTTTATGGGTGGTGTACGAACCATATACAGACAAGCTTCAACTAATTTTATAGCTACAACTGATAGAAAAACAGAAATAGATGGAACTAATATAATATTAGATGCCCCAGTAACAGCCTCAGGTACTATAAGTGGTAGTGCAACTACATCTAATTTTATAGCAGCAACAGGTTCATTCCAAAAATTAACAGGAGATACAACCCAAGCAACAGCATTAGAAGTTGAAGGATATGTAAGTGCAAGTTACTTTACAGGTAATATATTATACCAAACAGGCTCTATATCATCAGGTGCTATACAAGGAGAAGGAGATATAATTTATTTTGGTAATACTGCAACAACAGCAGGAACTATATATACTATCAACCCCGCGGGGGGATGGACAGAAAGCACTTATCAAACTGCAGCATCAGCAACAGGATCTTTAGCAATGGCATTAGGAACAAATTCAACAACCCATGGAATGTTATTAAAAGGTACAGCAAAAGTAACAAGTGATCCTTCTGCACCTATAGGATCACCATTATATTTATTTTCAAATGGGAGAGCAAATAGTGCATTTGCATATTCCTCAGGAGAAATAGCTAGAATAGTAGGATACTACTTAAAATCAGGTGGAACAATTTTATTTGATCCTGATAAAACATGGGTAGTTGTAAGTTAATAAAAAATTAAGATTATGGCAGATTATACACTTGAAGAATTACAACAAATGCTTGCTGAAAAGCAAGAAGAAGAAGCAATAGCTAATGATACACCAACTGCTTTTGAAGCATATGAAAAAAGTATTATAGAAGCTAGTGATTATGAAGAAATTTATATTCACTATACAGGTTCTTTTAATACTAGATTAGGTTATATTTCAAAATCTCAAACAGAAGATAAAAAAATAGTATGGCAAACTTACTATATAAATGAAATGAGAAATGGAAAATTAGTAGGAAGAAGTCCTCAAAATAGAGTTCCAACAACTGGCTCTTATAATAGTGTTATACCTGATCCTACTCTACAAATTATAAGTTCACGTGAAGTTGACACGACAGTAATGAAAGGATAATTATGGCAATATATTATATAAGTAAATATGGAGATGATAATAATAATGGAAGTTTAAACTTACCATTTTTAACTATAGACTATGCAGATACTCAAATATCAGCAGGCGATACAATTTACATAGCTCCAGGAGTATATAGAGAAAAAGTTCAATTTGGAACTTCGGGTGGAGCAGGCAATCATATTAGGTGGATAGGAGACCCAGATTTAAACCAATTTTCACAAGCTAACGTACCAGCAGCTTCTGCATCTTATGAAAAAGGTATAGTTAGAGTTACTATGGCAGATGAAAATGAACAATTTGATGGTGATAATAATTGTTATGCTCTTTATACTTTTACTAAAACTTATATAGAATTTCACAATCTTCATGCTGATGGTGGAGGATCAAAATTAGGAACAAATACAGCAAGAACATCTTATGCTTTTAGGGGATATTCCACCACAAATGATATTTATGCTTTTAATTGTTTAGCTCAAGGAGCAACATATGGTTTTAGAGAGATGTCTACTGCTAATTGTATAGCTATATCTTGTGGAAGATATTGTTTTTATGGAGGTGAAAAACATGTAAATTCAATTGGAGTAGGATCATATGGAACTTTTTATATATGTGATCTTTGTGTAGATTGTTTAATCATTGGAAGTGGAACAGGTGGATTTTGGAATTGTGACAAAATAATTAATTGTGCGTCAATTGGAGGTAGTACAGGTATTAGAACTTATAATAATACAGATGAAACATATGATTGTGTTGTAATAGGAGCATCTACAGGAATACTTTCTTCATTTAACACACAAGGTAGTGGAACCCCATTTAGTGGAAGTTTTATACAAGGTTGTATGACAATAGGAATGAAAGGAAATGTTTCAAACCTTAGATGGGGAGCAGGTTGTGAAAAAATGGCAACTTCAACAGCAAACTATCCTTATGGTTGGGATGGTAGTGCTCCTGGTTTTCAAAACATATCAAATGGAGATGTAGGATTATTATGGTCTTATAATAGATTAGTCCCAATGGCTGAAATGTTTAAACCCACAGTTTATAATAAAGCATTAAGAGGAGCTTCATCAGCTGCTCATGACTCTATAAGAGCAGCACAAGATTCTTCACTTGAAGGACCCTATACTGATTATGAGTTACAAGATATAGCAAATTCCCCAAGATTAATGGGCTTAAGAACAGCAAGTTATCACCTTACAACAGCTGATTTATCTCAAAGAGATATGGGACCTTGGGAATTTTCAACTACAGAAATAACTAGTTCTATTAATTTTTCAGCTGTTTCTCAAAGCACACCAGGATTTAGAATTTTAGGGGAAGGAACACAATATTTTACAATAGGCCAATCTTCAGGAAGTGCTATAACAGCAAGTGTTAATGTTTATTATACTTCAAGTGCAACAATGAAACCATCAATTACATTTAAGTATTTTAAGACAATGCCATCATCATCAACATATAATGGTAATCTTTTTGCATATTCAACAGGTTCTCAATTAGATATACAAACAACAATAGCAACAGCTAATCAAAATACATGGACTAATATAGCAGTTTCTGCAAGTCCATCATCAAATGATCAAGTTTTACAACTTCAATTACATGCTAGATCAACGGGTTCAGCAACAGCTTCATTTAGTGATATATTAATACAATGATAATAAAAAATGGCGAAATATTTGGTATAAGTATTAAGAAAAATACTAATAGACAATCTAAAATAATTGTTAAAAATGGTGAAATAACGGGGTTAATAGCATTTTCAAAAACACCAGTTGTAGCTCCATCAGGATATGCAAATACAATAATAGGAGTTAATGTTGGTAGTCTTATAAATGTAGCAACCGCAAATATTTCTAAAGTTATAGGAGTTTAAAAATTAAAATATGGCACAAGTAGATTTAACAATAAGTGGTGTAATTTCCGAAAATACAGCAACCCCGGCTTCTAATATGGAAAGTGATGATGGTAATACATGTAATTTTTTAAATACACAAACAGCATTAGTAAGTTTAGATGATATGCCTTCAAATGTAGATGCAATAACATCAGCAACAATACATATTCAAGGTAATATAACACCTACTAAAACAATTGCAAATGTAGATTTAAAATTACTAACCTCGGGTGGTACAATGTTACGAGAAGATGCATTTAATGTTGATGCACCAACTGCTGTTAATTATACATCTGATACATGGACTACTTATATAGATGGCGGAGCAACTTCAACATGGGATACCACAGTTGTAAATGATATGAGATTGCAAGTTAAACACGCTGGTAATGTATCAGGAACACCTACTTTTTTAGCTGATTATGCATTTGTAAGAGTTGTTTATACTGAAACAGTTATCCCACCTACTGTAAAATTAACATCAGGTAAGATTATTATAACAAATGGTAAAGTATCTGTATAATAAAGGCATTTAAAATCTTTTTTTTCATATTTATAATAAAATAATTGACTTATGGCTAAAATCCCAATTTTTCCTGGATCATCATCATTCTTTCCTGGGGATACTCCTTTTGGTTTTTATGATAATGAAGTAGAATTTCAAAAAGATGCTGATAAAATAACTGTTTTTTGTGCTAGAAGATTAGGATATCCTATTATGGATGTTGAATTGCAAGATTTAAATTTCTACACAGCATTTGAAGAAGCAGTAACAACATATGGTAATGAATTGTATGCTTATAAAGTAAGAGAAGATTATTTATCTTTAGAGGGTTCAACAACAGGTTCAACTAATAAATTTGGAGAAAAAACAAATATAAATCATTCTTTGATAAGACCTAATTTTGGTCCTATTGTAAGATATAGTGAACAATATGGAGAAGAAGCAGGAACAGGAGGAAACACAACATGGCATACAGGATCTATTGGTTTAGTTAAAAATAAACAAGTTTATGATTTAACTGAGTGGGCTGTTAGTCAATCAATAAATGAAGGTGATCTTGAAATAAAAAGAATATTTTATGAATCTCCCCCTGCTATAGTAAAATTCTTTGATCCATATGCAGGAACAGGAACAGGAATGATTAATTTAATGGACACTTTTGGTTGGGGTAATTATTCACCTGCAATTAATTTCTTATTAATGCCTGTTAGTTTTGATATGCAAAAAATTCAAGCTATTGAATTTAATGATCAAATTAGAAAATCACAATATTCATTTGAATTAGTAAATAATCAGTTAAGGATATTTCCAATACCACAATCATCTACAACATTATACTTTCAATACATTAAAAAATCAGAAAGAAATAATCCTACATCAATATCAAGTTCAGGAGTAATTACTAATGTATCAAATGTTCCTTATGATAATCCAACATATACTCAAATTAATTCTATAGGAAGACAATGGATTTTTGAGTATACATTAGCGTTATCAAAAGAAATGTTAGGGTATGTAAGAGGAAAATACTCACAAGTCCCAATACCAGGAGCAGAAGTAACTTTAAATCAAAGTGACTTAGTATCAGCAGGAACAGCAGAAAAAACATCATTAATTGAAAGATTAAGAGCTTATTTTGATGAAACTTCTCGTGATAAATTAATGGAAAGAAGAGCATTAGAAACAGAAAATAGAATAAAAGAATTAAACGCGGTACCATACCCAATTTATATAGGATAATATGGCTTTATTTGGAGGTGAAAGAGATATAAGTTTATTTAGAAGTATAAACAGAGAATTAATGGGTGATATTATTACTCAACAATGTGCTCTTTATAAATTTAAAATAGAAGAAACCAAAGTAAATATTTATGGTGAAGCAGCGGAAGAAAAATATTACATGGGTCCTGTCTTATTTAATGTATTAATAGAAAGATCAGATCAAGATTATCCGGACACAGATCAAGGGGTTGAATTTGCACAAAGCATTTCATTTAAATTTTTAAGGGATGATCTAGTTGATGCAGATACAGTACCTGAAGTAGGTGATATTATTTTATATGAAGAAGGATACCATGAAGTAGATTCAATTGTAAGTAATCAATTATTTGTAGGTAAAGATCCAAGATATCCAAATAAACCAAATCCATATGAAAATGATTTAGATAAATATGGGTATGATGTTTCAATTATTTGTAAAACACATTCAGTACCATCAGATAAAGTAGGTATAACTAGAGAAAGATTAGCATAATGGCACCAGAATCATCAAGAGGAAGAAAAGTAACACCAAAATCACAAAGAAAAATAAGTGAAGGATTACAAACTCCTAAATCTAACCCAAGAACAGGAATTCCAGGATCAAATCCAAATGATGCAGTACAAAATATTTCAAATAGAAGTAATCAAATTTCATTTAAGGGGGATACAACAAAACCCTTTAGAATTGGTTTACAAGATATAGACGGATCTATATTTTACTATTTTGAAAATGTCATTAAACCATCAGTAATGCAGAATGGTCAAAGAATAAATGTACCTGTAATTTATGGTAATGCTGAAAGATGGAAACAAATGCAAAAAGATGGGTATTATAGAGATAAAAAAGGGAAAATAATGTTACCCTTAATTACTTTTAAAAGAAATAGTATTGATAAAATTAGAAATTTAGCTAATAAATTAGATGCTAATTTTCCAAATAATTATAATGTTTTTACTAAAAAATATAATAAAAATAATACTTATGATAAATTTAATATATTAAATAATAGAAAACCTGTAGAAGAAAAGTATGCAGTAGTAGTACCTGATTATGTTACATTATCATATGATGTCATAATTTCTACTTATTATGTAGAACAAATGAATGGTATAGTAGAAGCTATTAACTATGCATCAGATTCATATTGGGGGAATCCTGAAAGATTTAAATTTAGAGCAAGAATAGATTCATTTACTACAAATGTAGAATTACCAGCTGGGGCAGATAGAGTAGTAAAAAGTACTTTTAGTATAAAAATGTATGGATATATAGTACCTAATATACTTCAAAAAGATTTAAATTCTATTAATAAATTTAATACTAAAGCTAGATTAATTTTTAATCCTGAAGTAACAGAAAATTTAGCAGAAATATTGCCTCCAAAAATAGATAGATTTAAAATTAACCATGGTGGATTTACCTCTTTTACAGACCCACCAACAACTCGAAAACCAAGAGGGTTATAAAACATTTTTAATAAAAGTATGTATATTTATAATAGTATTTCACAAATAAATTAGAATAAAATAAAATGGCAGATATTTTACTTTCTCCCGGAGTCGCAACAAGAGAATTCGATAAATCACAATTAACAAAACAACCAATTCAATATGGTGGTGCTATAATAGGCCCTACAGTAAAAGGTATAAAAAATATACCTAAATTAGTAACCAATTATTCTGAGTATCAAGCTCATTTTGGTAGCGTTTTTACAAGTGGGTCTTTTAATTACACATATTTTACATCAATTTCAGCATATAATTATTTCCAAAATGGAGGAAGATCTCTGTTAGTAACAAGGGTTTCAGAACAACCATTTTCAGAAGCAACATCAACACGAATTCAAAGTGGAGATAAGTCAGTATTATCAACAGCATCATTATACTCAGGAGGTTTAGACATTCAACCTTTCTTTACAGAAGCAACAACACATACATCAGCTTCATTTACATTAAATGGAATAGAATTTAAATTAACTAGTAGTACAACAGCTCAGGATTGGGCTACAGAAAATACATCTACACAAATAATAGTTCCAATAAAATCAACAGTTCCATTAACAGCTTATGAATTTTCAACTTTTTTAAATGCAAGTCAATCTGTTTCAACTTACTCAATTTTAAATGGTTTAACATCTAGTCAAACTGGTGATTGGTTAAATATAAAATCTACATTAACAGGAAGTAATTATGGTTTTTATGGCAATTCAAGCTATATTACATCTCAAAGTGTAACACAATATTTTATATCTGGTTCAAGTAGAGCTTCTTTTGAATTAGAAACATTAAGTCAAGGAGAATTAATGAATAATGATAATACTACTTTAGGTAATTATCCTGATGGTACTTATTTTGCTAATACTATAGGTATTACAACACCATCAGCTGAAAATCCTTTAGGTGCACAAAATTCTTTAGTAAGTGGATCAAAAGATAATTTAAGATGGGAAATTACAAATCCTGATGTTAAAAAAGGAATATTTAGTGTTGTTATTAGACAAGGTAATGATAAACAAAAAGCAAAAACAATATTAGAAACATTTGCTAATGTTTCATTAGATCCTAAAGCTTCAAATTACATTGAAAGAATAATAGGTAATCAAAGACATACTTTAATGGGATCTGGAGCAAATGTTTATTTACAAGTAACAGGTAGTTATAAAAATGCATCAGATTACATAAGGGTTAAAAAAGTATACATGAAAACTCCTGACTATCTTGATAGTGATGGAATAGCAAAAACAAAATATACAGCATCCATACCAATAGCTCAAAGTGGGGCATTTGGGGGTGCAACAGGACGTTTATTTCCAGATGATGAAATAGCTAGATATTATAATAATATTACTAATACTAATACTCAAGGTATAAAAGCAGCTGGTTATACAGATGCTATAAATTTATTAGCTAATCAAGATGACTATAAGTATAATCTAATAACAACCCCGGGCTTAATTAAATCAGAAACAGCTCACTCTATACAATTAAATACTTTACTTTCAAATACAAAAGAAAGAGGAGATACAATGGCTTTAATAGACCCTGTATTATACAACTCAACAATGGCATCAGCAATTACACAAGCCGAAAGTGTAAATTCATCATACGCTGCTATGTATTGGCCTTGGTTACAAGTAACAGATCCTGACACAGGACAATTAGTTTGGGTACCAGCATCAGTAATGGTTCCTGGAGCTTATGCTTATAATGATAAAATAGGTCAACCTTGGACAGCACCAGCAGGTAAAAAAAGAGGAAAATTAGGAACTGTTAGACAAACAGAAAGAAAATTAACTAATGCTAATAGAGATACTTTGTATGTAGGTAAAGTTAACCCAATAGCAACATTCCCTGCAGCAGGGGTAGTTGTGTTTGGACAAAAAACACTACAAACTAAATCATCAGCACTTGATAGAATAAATGTTAGAAGATTATTAATTGCACTTAAAAGTTTTATATCTCAAGTAGCGGATACATTAGTATTTGAACAAAATTCAATCCCAACTAGAAATTCATTTTTATCAAAAGTAAATCCATATTTAGAATTTGTAAAACAAAAACAAGGATTATACTCATATAAATTAGTAATGGATGAAAGTAATAATACAGCAGATGTGATTGATAGAAATCAGATGGTAGGACAAATATTTATCCAACCAACAAAAACAGCAGAATTTATTTATTTAGATTTTAATATATTACCAACGGGAGCAACATTCCCATCATAAAAAATTAAAAAATGGAAACAAAAGTTTTATCAAAAGAAGAATTAAAAGAATTAAAAGAATTAAAAACAAAATTTATAGAGTTAACAAATTCAATTGGAGAAATAGAAATTCACATAATGAGTTTAAAAAATAGAAAAAAAACATTAAGTGATGAAATAGAAAAATTAAATGAAGGAGAAACAGCTTTAGCTAAAAGATTACAAGATAAATATGGTCAGGGTACTATTTCTCTAGAAACAGGTGAAATTTCCTTAACTAATTAAATTTTTAGAAAAAGATAATATATTTATCATAAAAACATAACATAAAATGGCAGAAACTTTAATATCACCGGGCGTATTAGCAAGAGAAAATGATCAATCCCAAATAACGGCTCAACCAGTTCAAGCAGGTGCTGCTATAATAGGTCCTACAGTAAAAGGTCAAAAATATATTCCAAAATTAGTAACTAGCTATTCTGAATATTTAGCAAATTTTGGAAGTACTTTTATTAGTGGATCAGATCAATTTTCTTTCTTTACGTCAATATCAGCATATAATTATTTCCAAAATGGAGGAGCTTCATTATTAGTAACAAGAGTTAATTCAGGTTCATTTACAGCTGCTACTAGTTCGTTTGTTAGTGGTAGTTCAGGAAGTCAAAATATATTTCTACTAGAAACCCTAGGTCAAGGAACATTATTAAATAATGATGATGGTACTTATGTATCTTCAACAGCGGGAACAGTTAATGGTTCTCCTACAACAACAGGTTCAAATAATACACTATCAAGTGGATCAAACGACAATGTAAGATGGGAAATAGCTAATCCAAGTATTAATAATGGAGTATTTAGTGTTATTATTAGACGAGGTGATGATACTAAAGAATCTCCTACAGTATTAGAAACATTTGCTAATGTTTCATTAGATCCTAAAGCTTCAAATTACATTGAAAGAATAATAGGTAATCAAAAGAAAGAAAAAAGAGGAAGTGGAACTGATATATATCTTCAAACAACAGGTAGTTATAGAAATGCTTCAAATTATGTAAGAGTTAAGGAGGTAAAAGTTAAAACACCTGATTATTTTAATAATGCAGGAACTCCAAAAGCAAAATACACAGCATCAATACCATTAGCTCAAAGTGGAGCGTTTGGTGCAGCATCAGGAGATATATTTTATGCTGGGGTACAAGCTAGATTTTATGATCAAATAACAGCAACAAATACACAAGGACAAAATGCAACAGATTATTATGATGCTGTTAATTTATTAGCAAATAGAGATGACTTTAGATATAATTTAATAACAGCACCGGGATTAGTCCATTCCTTCTCAACAGTACCCGCAGGAGGATATAGCCATGCTACTATTTTAAATACTTTAGTTTCAAATACAGAAAATAGAGGAGATAATATAGTAGTACTTGATGTTTCAGGTTATAATTCATCCGTAGCAGCTACAGTAACAAATGCTTCATCTATTGATTCTTCATATGCTGCAACATATTGGCCTTGGTTACAAATAAGTGAACCAGATACAGGACAATTAGTTTGGGTACCAGCTTCAACAATGATACCTGGAGTTTATGCTTATAATGATAATGCTGGAGAAGCTTGGTTTGCACCAGCAGGTATCAATAGGGGTGGATTAGGAACAGTTCAAATGGCAGAAAGAAAATTAACTCAGAAAAATAGAGATAGTTTATATGTAGGCAAAGTTAATCCAATAGCAACATTCCCAGGAAGTGGTGTTGTAGTATTTGGACAGAAAACTTTACAAACAAAAGCAAGTGCTTTAGATAGAGTAAATGTTAGAAGATTATTAATAACATTAAAGAATTTTATTTCGCAAATAGCTGATACATTAGTATTTGAACAAAATACATCAGCAACAAGAAATCAATTTTTATCACAGGTAAATCCATACTTAGAAAGTGTACAACAAAGACAAGGATTGTATGCATTTAAAGTAGTAATGGATGAAAGTAATAATACAGCGGATGTAATAGATAGAAACCAATTAATAGGTGCTATTTATTTACAACCTACTAAAACAGCTGAATTTATTTACTTAGATTTCAACATTTTACCAACAGGAGCAACATTCCCGGCATAAAAGTTGAAAAGATTAATATTTATAAATGATAACAAAATAAAAATAAAATAAAAATGGCAGTATTAGACCCAAATGAAATATTTTTTACGGCGTTTGAACCCAAACAAGCAAATAGATTTATTCTATATGTAGATGGAATACCTTCTTATGTTATTAAAGGTGTAAGTGGTATGGGTTTTTCTCAAGAAGAAATCGTATTAAATCATATCAATGTTTATAGAAAAATAAAAGGTAAATTAAGATGGAATGATTTAACCTTAACATTATTTGATCCAATAACACCATCAGGCGCACAAGCCGTAATGGAATGGACAAGATTACACCATGAATCTGTTACAGGTAGAGATGGTTACTCAGATTTTTACAAGAAAGATTTAACTATTGATGTTTTAGGACCAGTAGGAGATATCGTATCTGAGTGGATTGTTAAAGGAGCATTCATAAAATCATCAACATTTGGCGATTACAATTGGGATGAAGATACAACTGCCATAAATTTATCTATTGTAATTGGAATGGATTACTGTATATTAAATTTCTAAATATACTTTTTTATATTATTTTTAAATAGAGCTTGGCTTCTGTCAAGCTCTTTTGTATCGTATATATTTATACACATAAAATAAAGTTATTAACAAATAAAAACTATGGATACAACTAAATTTAAATTCCCTACAGAACTAGTAGAATTACCCAGTAAAGGATTAATATATCCTGAAGAAAATCCTCTTTCAAAAGGAGAAGTAGAAATGAAATATATGACTGCTAAAGAAGAAGATATTTTAACTAATCAAAATTATATTAAAGATGGAAGTGTTTTAGATAGATTATTACAAGCACTTATAGTTACACCTGGTGTTGATTATGATGATTTAATAGTAGGAGATAAAAATGCAATTATGGTTGCAGCAAGAATATTAGGTTATGGAAAAGATTATAATTTTAAATATGGTGAGAAAGAAGTAACAGTTGATTTATCAAAAATTGAAGCTAGATACTTAAATGAAGAACATTTAGAACAAAAAGGTATAAATAATTTTTCATTTAAATTACCTACAACTGAAGCTAAAGTTACATATAAACTTTTAACAGGTAAAGATGATAAAGCAATTAAACAAGAAATTAAAGGTTTACAAAAAATAAACAAGAATGCATCCCCAGAATTATCAACAAGATGGAAATACATGCTTACATCAATTGATGGTAATGGAGATAAAAAAGCAATTAGAGAATTTGTAGATACTTATTTTTTAGCTCGAGATTCTAAAGCCCTTAGAGATCATTTATCTGCAACTCAACCTAACATAGACTTAACATTTACTCCCGAAGATTCAGAAAAAGAAGTAAGCATACCAATTGGTGCAAATTTTTTCTGGCCCGACATTTAGTTGGGCAGTATCGAAAGCAACTATTTGAATCTATCCACGATATAGTTTACCATGGAGGTGGTGGGTTTACTTGGTATGATGTATATTCAATGCCTATATGGTTAAGAAAATTAACATATACTAGGATAAGAGATGCTAAAGAAGAAGAAGCAGAAGCTTATAAAAATGCAGGCAATAAATCAAAAGGAAGAGGTAAAAATAAAAGTACTACTAATATAGACTTGGCTAATATGGCAGATAAAAAGAAAATGCCAAAAAGACCACATTATGTATCTAAATCTTCGATGAAAAAACGTTAACTTTTAATATTTATAACCAAAACATTAAATGTTAGATCCTAAAAAAGCTAAACAATACGCAGATAATATGGAGAGAGCGGCAAAAGCCGCAAAACAACTCCAAGGAACATTTGGCTCAACAAAATCCGATGTTGATGATATGTTTAGTGGCTTACAGTCTATAACAGATGAAATAACAGGTCAAGCTCAAGGATATAGTTTAGCAAAAAAAGCAGTATCTAATTTATCTGGAATTTTAGGAAAAGTTAAAGATGCTACAGATGATATTTCACAAACTAGTTCTAAAGATCTAAAGACACTTCTTCAAAAAGCACAAGCTGAAAAGAAAAATTTATTAGAATCCCAAAGATTGCTTTCTTCAAAAGCAGATATGGGAAAAGCCTCTCAAAAAGAATTAATTACATTAGAAAACATAACAGGTATTTTAGGTAAAACTGATGGATTATTTGGTCAGATAACAGCTTCTATAGGTAAAGCTGCAAAGAATGAAAAAATGCTAGAACAATCAACAGGGTTGTTAGGTGATGCCGCAGGTGCAGTTGATGGTATTTTTAGAAAAATGGGTGGTGGGAAATTAGCAGACAGAATGGGTATGAAAGATGCGTTAAAAAGTACCAAAGATATGGTAAAAGGCGCAGGTGGAGGTGTTAGTAAATTTAAGTCTATGACTCACTTTGCTAAAGGATTAGGTAAAAATCTACTTAAATCATTTGGTTGGGTAGGAGCGATACTAGCTTTAGTTCAAAAACTAGTAGAAGCATTTAAATTCCTTGATGGAGCAGGATCAGAAATAGCTAAAAATTATGGTATATCAGCATCAGAAGGAAGAGAAGTTGCTAAACAAGCAAGACTACAAGCAGTAGAATTTGGTAATGTTTTAGTAACTCAAAAAGATATGATAAAGGGACAAGCTTCCCTTAATTCACTTTTAGGAACATCTGTTAACTTTACAGCAGATATGGCAGGAGAAACAGCTGAAATAGCAAAATACTCAGGTTTAGGTGCTGATGCACAAAAATTCTATGCCCAACAAATGCTTATAACAGGTAAGTCCCAAAAAGAATTACTTAATAATATTTCTCTCCAAACAATGGAGTTAAACCATCAAACAGGGTTAAATTTAAGTTTTAAAGAAGTCCAAGAAGGAATAGCAAGCTCTTCAAAATCAACTCTATTAACTATGAAAGCCCAAGGCCAATCAATGGCTAATATGGTTTTTCAAACAAAAATGTTAGGAGCTTCTCAACAACAAATGGAAACTGTAGGAGGAAATTTACTTAATTTCCAATCATCTATAGAAGCTGAAATGAAAGCTGAGTTATTAACAGGAAAACAACTTAATTTAGAAAAAGCAAGACAATATGCTTTAGAAGGAAACATAGCAGGTTTAGCAGCAGAAATAAGAAAAGAAATAGGGACAGCTGCTGAATTTGGTAAAATGAATGTTATTCAACAACAAGCATTAGCAGCATCATTAGGTATGTCACGTGAAGAAATGTCAGAAATGTTGTATGCTCAAGAACAAGCAGAAGCATTAGCAGAATCTTTTAAAGGCCACACAGATGAAAATGGTGATGCAATTACTACAATGTCTCAAGCTCAAGCAAAATATAATCAATTAAGAGCAGAGGGACTATCAGCTGAAGCAGCAGCAAAAGAATTGGGGGACGAAGCATTAGCAAATCAATTAGAGTCAGCAAGTATACAAGATAGAATGGCAGCTATAACAGAGCAAATGCAATCTATGTTTGTAGCTATGGTAGAACCTTTAATGCCAGCTTTTGAATATATAGCTAATTTATTAGGAGAAACTATAATGCCTATGATAAGAGAAATGCAGCCAATTTTTGACGCTGTTGGACAAGTTCTAACAGGCATTATGAGACCTATATTTGCAGTAATAGGAGAAATAATAGATGCTTGGAATCAAGTATTTAATTCAATATCTGAAACTATGAATGAAATATTTGGAGGAGCAGAAGGTACAGCAGAAGTATTTGAAACTATTGGTGAAATTATTGGATGGGCTATTAAACGACCTTTAGAATTTATTTTAAACAATGTTTTAAATTACATACTACCAGTAGTAGAATCTATTGGAAAAATGTTTAAAGGAGTTGGAAAAATTTTAAATGGTGATATATTAGAAGGATTACAAATGATTGGAGAAGGTATTTTAGGATATATGATAGCACCTTTTAATGCAGTTATAAATGGTATTATAACGGGTATAAACTGGTTAATTGAAGGAATTAATTTCTTCTTAGATCCTTTAGGATGGGGAATTGGATTAATTCCAAGTGTTGATTTAGCAGGAATGGTTGGATTAGCTGAGGGTGGTATAGTTGATACACCTACAACAGCCTTAATTGGTGAAGGAGGAGAACCTGAAGCTGTTATACCATTAAGTAAAGCAGGAGAAATGGGATTTGGGGGAGACCCAAAATTTATGGCACAAATGATAGGATTATTAAAAAAGATAGCTGGAAAAGATACAAGCATTAGTATGAATGGAAGTAAAGTTGGAAAAATGCTATCTTTAGTAACTTCTAGAATGTAACAATATTTATAAATAAAATAAAAAATAAAATTATGTCAACATTATTACAAAAATTACAAACAGATGGATCTGGATTGTCATTTAATGGAAATGAACCAGACATTCCAAATTTTGAAGGATCAAAATTACATGATACATATTCTATTACAGGTGAACCTGAAGTATTAGGAATGCCTGAACCATCATTTTTAGATATGGATAACACTAGTGTAAGTCCTAATGGAGCAATGGGTTTTTTACCTTTAACTTTATCGTTAATGCAAGGCCCTGATACAACACCCTCAAATGTAGAAGGTATAACAGGTTTATCTTACACACCAGGCACATTTATATCTGGTCTTTCATTTGATAATACTGAAGAATTAGGTACTTTTGATTTAGGAGAACAATAAAATTAATATATTATGCCGGACCCACAATTTGGAACATTATATCAGATATTAGAAGGTGATGGATCTCAATATAGTACTTTATTAGAACCTGTAGGAATAGCTTTACCTATTCTGGAAATGCTTTATGTAAACCCAGGTGGATTATCAGCAATGCCAACAAATCTTAATTTAGATTCGATTGAGATAAGTAATCATGGTAATTGGAATGGGCAAATAAAATTTACAGGAACAACTTTACCATATACAGAACATGTAGAAGTAGAAGCAGCTAGCCCTGTTTCTAGATTAGAAGATATGCTCTTAAATGATTCAACAACATCAAATCTTGGTATGATTTCACCTACAGAAGGTAGTTATATTGGGGGAGTAACATTTGCAACACCTATATCAGGACAATATGAAGGAGGAGCATCCAGATTAGATGATTTAACACCTCCAATGCCTTGGACTGATTGGATATCTAATAACCAACCTATATAAAATTTTAGCGTATGCCATTAATGGATTTTTCAACAAATTTAAAAGGATTAGGATGGGGGAGAGATATGCCTTATGGGGGTAGTAGTAAAGAACCTTTTATAAGAAAAGAAATTCCAAATAGAAGACCAGTAAAGTCAGGTCCTGATTTTATATTAAGAAATGGTTTTTTAGCACCTGTATCAGCTTTTACTGATGTAAAAAGATTAGCTAAATTTTTTGGAACAATGAGAGGAATACTTTTTGCTGTTAAGCAAAATGTATTATCTAGAACATCAGTACAAACACAAACATCTTGGGGTGCTGGAACTGTAGGGGGTCTTATAAATCAAGGAGTTTATACACCTTTAAGTACTTTAATGCAAGCAGGAACAGGATGGGCAGGTATACACTTAAATGAAAAAGGATTAGACCCTACAGGATTAATTAAAAAAATAGCATTAAAAGAATATTCACAAGTTATTAATCCTATAAATGAACAAAAAGCATGGAATAGATTAACTAGATTACAATTAAATTCATATAATGGTAGAGGATTAGGAGTAACAAATAAAGAATATTGGAGTGGTAGAAAAGGCTTTCCAGTATCTGATGGTGCTTCTGAAGGAATATATAGAATTAAATATGGTGTTGATTTAGCTAGCCAATTATTATTTAAATATTCAGGAGGTCCTGGTGCTATTTTAGGAATTGGAAATACTAAAATTTTTAGATATAATGATTATTTTAATGCCATTAGGTCTACAATGGGTCATGGGGTTATACCTAAAAATATAATGGATCAATATGTTTTAAATTGGCATGCTACTTATTTTTGGAAAAGAGGAATAAGTGGTCATGATTTTCCTACAGATTTTAGAAAAAATATATTACAACAACGTAGTTTAGATAAATACGAACATGGGGATGCAGCAGATGATGTAATTGTTACTCAAGAAACAGTAATATCAAAATCTCCGGGTTATAGAACTAAAAACAGACATGTTCGTACAAATTTAGGAGATCCAGGAAGTAAAAATAATATAACTTATGGGTTAACAAAGAATGTATATGATTATGGTTATACAGCTTCTTTAATGAATGCCTTAGATAAAATAACAGCACAACCTATGTACACAGGATCTGCTGTTGATAATACAAAAGCAGTTAACGACTTAGTACAATTTAGAATAGCTGCTATATTTAATGATGAAACAGACACAACGGGAAAAAATGCGGTTTATATGCATTTTAGAGCGTATTTAGATGATTTTTCAGATAATTACACAGCTACGTGGAATCCTATAACTTATGTTGGTAGAGCAGAACAATTGTATAATTATAGTGCATTTGAAAGAACAATGGATATCGGATTTACAGTACATGCAACTTCAAAAGCAGAATTAGTTCCAATGTATAGAAAATTAAATTATTTAGCTTCAACTTTAGCACCAGATTATGGAGATAATGGATTTATGAAAGGTAATATGCATAGAATAACAGTTGGAGGTTATTTATATGAAGTTCCTGGTATTATACAAAATTTATCATATAATATTAGTATGGAGAGTGGGTGGGAAATAGCTATAGATGCTGATGGAAATAAAGACTCATCTGTAGCAGAACTTCCTCATGGTATAGTAGTAAAAATGCAATTTACCCCAGTTCATGAATTCTTAGTAGAAAGAAATAAAAACTTCCAAAAACCATCAGCAAGATTTATTAGCTTACAAAGTGGAGATGGTGGATTAAAAGATTCATTATATGCTAAATTTGGAAGTTATAAACAATATGCAGCTCAACAAGAGTTTGCTGAAGATGATTTAAATGAAGAAGAAATAGTAGATAATAACCCAGTAGAACCTGTAACCCCAGAAGAAGAAGAGTTTGATGAATTTAATGATTGGGATGATGGAGAATTTGAAGAAGAATGGGATGACATACCACCAATTGCTTAAAATAAAATAATATGCCAACAAATAGTAGATATTCAGATTTAACTCCTTTAACAACTCTAACAGATCAGTTTAGAAACAAAGGAACTAATTATCTTCCTGTAGTTAAATATCCTGAAATTCAAAAAAAAGATACTGATGTGTATATAATAACAGAATGGGGAGATCGACTTGATAATTTAGCTCATCAATTTTATAATGACGTTAAATTATATTGGATAATTGTAGCAGCTAACCCAAATAAATTAAATTTTGGTTCATATTTTCCACCTGTAGGAGCTCAACTTAGATTACCCCAAGACATTACAGATATAAAAGATTCATATAATGAATTAAATGAAATAATATAAAATAAAGTTATGAGTAATATAATAGGAGAAGCTTTTAGTGAATATGTAACAAAACAGATTCAAGCAAGACAAAAATCTTTATCTAAAATACAACCTACACAAGCTGATTTAAAATACAGAACAACTAAAGCTCCATGGCTTCGATTAGCTAGTGCTGTGGATTTAGTAGGAACAAGAAAAGGAACAGCGTATAATAAGTTAAGAGCAATACTACCCGAAGAAACATTAAAATCTGATTTTGCAGGTTCTAGTTTAGCAAGAAATTTTGTTCTTCAAGGAACTCCTTTACAATATTTTAAAAAAGGTGATCCTGTTCCGGGAAGTCCTTCAGAAACATTTGAAAAAAATACTTGGCAAAAACCTGCTGGTGGGTTAATTCAAGGAAATAATATATTTAATGGAACTTATGGTTGGGGAGGAATAAAAGAAAGAGGTTATGTACCTCCACCAGGTATTACTAATGCTTCTATAGATTATTTTAGTGATGGTGCTTTAACAAAAACAACAGTAAATATAAAATGTTATTCAACTTTACAATTTTCAATAATTGATATATTATTTTTAAGACCTGGTTATACATGCTTATTAGAATGGGGATGGTCATCTTATTTAAATAATGATGGAGGATTTGAAACAAAAGATATGATTAACACTAAAGCTTTTAATTATTTATTTAATCCTAAAACAACATCAGGACAATATGGTCAATATGCTATAGGAGCTAAAATTGAAGCAAGTAGAAAATTAATGTATGGTAATTATGATGCTGTATATGGAAAAGTATCTAAATTTAGTTGGACATTTAATCCTGATGGAAGTTATGATATTGTAATGGAAATGATTGGAATGGGTAGTGTAATTCAAGGTTTAAAAATGAATGTAGCTGCACCATCTACTGAAAACGAACAAGAAGAAGATAAAGAAAATCCAGCAACACCTTTAATGACTTCTAAAAATTTAACATTTCTTAATAAATATATTTATGATTTAGCAGCATCATTACATAAACATGCTATTTCAGAAGCTAAAGATGGAAAAGATTCAGAGGGTTATGCATGGTCATCATCTTGGGATTTATATCTTAATGATTGTTATTATGATGGAAATCCTAAAGGTACAAAACTTAGGGTACCTAATGGGGCAGGAATAGTATCATGCACTCATCCTAATAATGGAGTTAATAATGTAACAGAAGCAGGAAAGATATCAGGATTTCAATATTTTATGAAATTAGGAGCTTTATTAGCTTTTATAGAAGGTAAATGTGGTGCATTTACTACTACATCAAAAGGAAAAGTACCCTTAATAGCATTTGACTTTAAATATGAGGGAATGCATTGTGCTACAAAAGATGATGAAGAAAGTGGGATACCTAAAAAAGTAGGAGGAAATACAAAAGAAGGTAGTAGAAAAGGAAGAGGTAAAAATAAATTAATGAGAAGAGATAGAAATTACTGTCTTTACATCCCCAATAATTTATCAGCAGATCCTAATGTTTGTATGGTAGATTGGAAAGCTATGAATATAGGAGGAATGGGCAAAGTTAAGTATCCATTTTCAGATGCTTACACTCTTCAAAAAACATTCCTTAGTAATACAAACTTTCTTATTAGTTCAGAACCATATTTAGGAAGAATGGCAAATATAATGGTTAATTTAAATTATATATCTGAAAAATTAACTAATATGGATAGAAATGATGATGGTTCTATATCTATATTTGATTTTATTCAAGAAATATTAGATGGAATTTCAGAAGCAATGGGAAGTATAAATAGTTTTACAATGATGTATGATGAAGGTACAGGTAAAATTAAAATATATGATGATATACCTCCTACATATAAAACTAATATTGGAAAATTAGGAGATGAAATTTGCAAAATAAATACTTTTGGATTAAAACCCGGGGTAGAAGGAAGTTTTGTTAAAGCAGTAAATTTAAATGCTGAATTAAGTGATGAATTTGCATCTATGATAGCTATTGGTGCCCAAGCTTCTGGTAATCAACTAAATGGTAATGCTACTTCTTTTTCAATGTATAATAAAGGATTAGAAGATAGAATGCTTCCTGATAAACTAGATTATCACACAGCAAATAAAGATGCAGATGATCCTGAAAAATCCCATGAAGAATTATTAATTGAAAATTGGGATAATAATATAAATTTAGGTGCTGTCAATAATCAGATTAAAAATGGAACAAAATCGTTATTATCAAGAGTTTATGGTAGAGGTGGAGATGGTTATCTATGGACTGATGATTATATAAAAGATTTTGTAAACCATATGACAACTCATGTTCAGTTGTTACAAGGAATAATGACAGAAAATAAAAAGAAATTAGCAGCTCCTTTTTTTATACCTTTTAATTTACAATTAGATTTAGATGGAATAGCTGGAATAAGAATGTATGAAAAATTTAAGATGAATGATAATATACTTCCGCCTTCATATACAAAAGGTGGAGTTGATATTATTGTAAAAGCAATAAATCATGCAATTGACCCTACAGGATGGACAACTAAATTAGAAACAATTTCTGTACCATCTCATGATGTTGAAGATGTAAAAAAACAAGAAGAAGAAGATAAAAAAGAAACAGAAAAAGAAAGAGAAAAAGTAGAAGAATTATATGATGAAGAAGAATTAGAAACTTCAGAAGTCCCAACAGAGGGATCTGTTGAAGATGCTAAATTAAGAATGAGATTAACACGGGTTATGGATGATGGAAGACAAACATTAGGAATAATGGAACTTATTGCTGAAGATGAAAAAACAACAGTTTTCCGTTTAGCTACTAATGAATTGCCTTGGTTAAATAATAAAAATGATGTAAGTTGTGTTCCACCTGGAAGATATTGGGTTAGAACTAGATATCATAGTAGTAATAAAAAACATGGTAAATGTTTTATTTTAATGGGAAGAGAATCAGATAATTGGGGTAAAGGAGATTCTACATGGAAAAATACTGGTGGTCTTTCTTCACCAGCAGCAGGGGATATACGATATGGTGGTTATAAAAGAAAATATATATTAATCCATAGATGTTTTTATGCTGTCGGTTGGCTACAGGGGTGTATAGGTATGGGATTTGCTTTTAATACTCATCAACTAACAAGAGATAACCCAAAAGGAACAGCAACTCCAGAAGCACTTAACAATAGAGGACCAGATCAAGGTCAAATGCCTTCTAAGTATAAGGAAAAAGGATATGTAAAATCAGCAATGAAAGAATCTCTTCAAGCTATGAGTATGATAAGAAGATTTTTTAATTGGGATGAAATACATGAAAAAAATAGTATTGGTTTCTTTATAGATATAAGATTAGAAACATCCCCAGGAGTTTATTCAGATTCACCTGAAGGTTATAAAGGTGAAAAAAATAATGGTATTCCTAAAAAATGGGTTAATTCTGAAGGTCCAAATTATCAATCTTTATATTTTAAAGATGATAATCAAAAGAATATGGCTGAAAAATATTTTAAAGATAATGATTTAGCTTACATAGCAGCAGGTACACAAGGGGATGATGTAAATAAATCAGGAACAAGATGGAATCCTAATGATATATAATTATGTATTATCCTAAATCTCAAATACAAACAAATATATACACAGATGGGACAGAACTTACTTATGCTGATGGTCCTCAAAAAGGTACAGCTTATAGAGGTTATTATTATAAGTTATCAAATGGAGAAATGTGGACAGGAAAAACCCCAGAAGAACCACCTAATGATAGATTAGAATTACCTCCAGTTACTCTTGATGAAAAATTCTCAGGAGAAACTTTAACTGTAGATTTGTGGTATAATTCCCAAGAAAGAATAGATGATGGGTGGGATGGGCCTGTTCCTGGAGATAACAACATTTATAATGGAGGGAATGAGTTTCAACAAACAGATGTAATGAGTGATTATTTAAGTATAAGAGAGGGATATGATCCAACTCTTACAACTCCAAATTATCCTCAACTTCCACAAGTTTCAGTAACTAAACCAACTGAAGATGATTATAAAAAAGGAAATTTTAAAAGATATTTTTGTGTAAAAACAAATGAAAATATATATAAAGAAATTTCAAAAGAAACTTATGATAAAATTCTTAATCGAGATCCTTCTATAATTTGGAGTTATTGGGAACCTTTTATAATGGATTGGGTATTAATAGGAAAAATAGGAGAAGTATATTCAACAAATCGTAATTTAACTGAATTATATCAAATAAGAAATAATAGGGTAGGCTTTGATCGTTATTTAAAATTTGTATATAGTAATTATTTTAGATATGATGGAGAGTTAGAGGATAGATATTACCCACAATCAGAGGAATTAGTCCCTACAGCATTACCCCCAGCTTATGGTTATCCACAAAATACACTTCAGAATTGTGGTAATTGTGTTTTTAATAAACAAAACCATTGTCAAAAGTGGAAAAATTCAAGAATAAAAACAGATTATTGGTGTGTGTCATGGAGTAATGTTCGCCCTGAAGAAAAAGCATCATCCCAAAATCGAGTTCCAGATTTTGCACCATCAAAAGAAGGAATTATAAGAGGTATACAAGCACGACAAGCTAAAAATACTTCTAACCCATCTTATGGTAATAATTCATCAATGGAAGCTCCTGAATCACCAACCCCAAGTAGAGGACAATCACGTTCTCCTGGAAGTACCTATTAAATTTGGATATTTAAAATATTTTTTGTATTTTAAAAATAAAAGTTATGTTTTGGTTAGTTGAAAATAAAGTTCAATTTGAGCAGTTTTCTAATACTAATTATAAAGAAGTTTTTGTTGAAGTAATTCCTTATAATAGTAAAATACATCCTGTTCAAAATAATGTGTGTGCTGTCTACATTAGACCGTTAGTAACAACTAAAGGATTTATAATACCCATTTCCCATAGTGAAACAACTAACATTAATATAGACGGTATTATATCGTTATTATCAAAGATAAATACCATATATGTTAGGGATAAAAAAGAATTTTTACATTATTTTCCACTAAAAAATCTCTTTGACATAACACTCAATTCACCTCCGTATATACAAGAATTTACACAAACTCATGAAATATTTATAAGGAGATATCCTAATAAAAAAGATATTAATAGAATAATTCCTATTGTAAAACATTATGAGTATTGTGAAAATATATTTAATAACTTAAAAGAAAGAATAAATGAGCCAATCAACGAATTCTACAACAACAAATGCTCGGTGGTTTTCAACGCCGTGGAAAGAAGTGGATTACGAATTGATAGATCACAATTCGAACAGAATTTTCATAGTATCGATTCCGACTACACATACACACAATATAACTTCAAAACCCTTACAAGAAGACCATCAAATAAATTTAAAGGAGTAAATTATGCAGCACTTAACAAAGACAACAATTCTAGAAGAAGTTTTAACACTCGTAATGATATCCTTTGCGAGCTTGATATTGGCGCTTATCATCCTACTCTTTTGGGTAAGCTCATCCATTGGAAGTGGGATAAAAAAGATATTCATCAATCCTTTGCTGACATGTATGGAGTGGATTATCAAAAAGCAAAAGAACTGACATTTAAACAATTATATGGAGGAATATTTAAACAGTATAAAGACTTAGAGTTTTTTAAAAGAGTTCAAATATATACTGACGAAATATGGAGAAAATATCAAAATGAAGGTTTTATAGAATGTCCTATTTCAAACCACCGATTTGAAAAGGATAAATTAGATAATATGAAACCCCAAAAACTTTTAAATTATTTACTACAAAACTTGGAGACGTCAGTTAATGTTTGTATCATGTATGACATATTTAGATTATTAAAAAATAAAAAAACTAAATTAATTTTATATACTTATGATTCATTTTTATTCGATGTGTGTAAAGAAGAAAAAGAAGTTTTAATAAAAATAAAAGAATTATTTAAACAGTATAAATTGCAAATAAAAATAAGTTATGGAAACACCTACGATTTTAGATAAAACCCACAATATGTATAGTATAGACGATTTCGTTGACTTTACGAACCAAAACTTTGGAGATTTGAATAACAAGTTATTCTGTACTTTTACTACATTAGATGAATTAGAAACAATTTTAAATTCTATAACTAGCAAATATAATATAATGTATAATAAAATATTTGTTTTGCATATAAAAAGCAATGACGAATATGTTTGTACATATAATATAGACCAAGGTAATGTAAATAATTTACCAGATAGTACTATATTAGTTCATAGAAAAAAAGAAACAAATACATTATATACAATTAATGCTTTAAATGAATTAATTAAAAAGTTAAATGGAGGAGTAGTTGATACTAAATTTCCAATTACTTGGGAGCATTATAGAAATACAATACTATTAACTCAACATGATGAGTTAAAACAATTAAAAACAAAAATTCATAAGATTATTGAACTTTAGTTTGGTTATCTTAAGAAGGTTTTTTATATTAATAGAGTTATAAATTAAAAAAGTTATAGGACATGGATTTACAAAAAATCAAAAACAAATTAAATTCCCTCCAAAATCAATCAAACTATAAAAAAGGTGAAGGTAAAAATTTATTTTGGAAACCCTCAGTTGGTAAACAAGTTGTTAGAGTAGCACCTAACAAATATAATAAAGATTTCCCTTTTACTGAAATGATGTTTTATTATGGTATAGGTAAGAGAGTTATGGCTTCTCCAATGAATTGGAAAGAAAAAGACCCAATTCAAGAATTCTGTAAAAAATTACGAACAAGTAATGATAAAGAAAATTGGAGATTAGCTAAAAAATTAGACGCTAAAACTAGAATTTTTGCACCTGTTGTAGTAAGAGGTGAAGAGTCAGAAGGCGTTAAGTTATGGCAATTTGGTAAAGAAGTTTATCAAGAATTTTTAAATATGGCTGCTGATGAAGAAATTGGTGATTACACTGATATTGCTCAAGGTAGAGATATTAAATTAACAACGGTAGGACCTGAAACTACAGGAACTCCTTATAATAAAACTTCAATTGGACCTTCATTAAAAACTTCCCCAATATCAAAAGATAAAGATGAAGTTAATAAATTTTTAGAAGATCAACCTGATCCAATGAAAATTTTTAAACGTTATACTTTTGATGAAGTTAAAGAAGCATTACAAGAATTTTTAACTCCTGAAGATCAAGAAGGTGAAATTATTAAAGAACCTTCTGAAGGTTTTGATGGAGATTCTAAAAGTGGTAATTACTCACTTGATACAAATGCAAAAAAATCAAACTCAGAGCAATTTGATGATTTATTTGATGATAAAAAATCAACTGTTTCTGGTGCTGATGATTTACCATTTTAATTAAGTAAGTATGGCAAAAAAGAAAAGATCATTAACGGCAGCAGCCTCTAAAGAAATTAAAGCAAATTTTAATTTAAATTCTTTTAAAGAAAAAAAAGGTTTAAAACAAAATATTAAATTTAAAGATCAAGAATGGATCCCATTATCTAAGGCATTCCAGGATGTAACATCAATTCCTGGAATTCCTATGGGTCATATTGTTCTTCTTAGAGGTCATTCTGATACAGGTAAAACAACAGGACTTTTAGAAGCTGCAGTTGCAGCTCAAAAACGAAATATTATGCCTGTATTTATTATTACTGAGATGAAATGGTCTTGGGATCATGCTAAAATGATGGGACTTGATGTTAAAGAAGTTGTTAATAAAGATACTGGAGAAGTTGAAAATTATGAAGGTAACTTTATTTATGTAGATAGAGAAACTATTAATTCTATTGAAGATGTAGCAGCATTTATTTTAGATTTAATTGATGAACAGAAAAAAGGTAATTTACCATATGATTTATTATTCTTATGGGATTCTATAGGATCAGTACCTTGTGAAATGTCACTTAAATCAAATAAAAATAATAATGAATGGAATGCAGGTGCTATGTCTACTCAATTTGGAAATAATGTTAATCAACGTATAACATTGTCACGTAAAGAATCATCTCTATATACTAATACTCTTGTATGTATTAATAAAGTATGGACTCTCAAACCTGAATCTCCAATGGGTAAACCTAAATTAATGAATAAAGGAGGTTATGCTATGTGGTTTGATTCAACATTTGTAGTAACATTTGGTAATATAATGTCTGCTGGAACATCTAAAATTAAAGCAATTAAAGATGGTAAGCAAGTAGAATTTGCCAAACGAGTAAATATTCAGATTGATAAAAATCACATTAATGGTGTTACTACTAGAGGTAAAATTGTTATGACTCCTCACGGGTTTATAAATGACAATGATAGAGAATTAAAAGAATATAAAGAAGCAAGAAAAGATGACTGGGCTGCTATTTTAGGTGGTGGAGATTTTAGAGTAGTTGAAGAAGACCAAGCATATTCTGATATAACATCTTTTCAAGAAGAACCCGAATAAACTTTGCTCCCTGAATTTTCTTTCGTATATTCCCGTATAAACCTAGATATATGAAACAAAAAGAATTATTTAATCTTCTAGATAATATAACAGAAGATGGTGAAAATGTGCAAACTGGAGAAAGAATATTATTAATAGATGGTTTAAATTTATTCTTTAGAAATTTTGCTATGCTTAATATGGTAAATCCTAATGGAGTCCATATTGGTGGTTTGGGTGGTTTTTTCCGTTCATTAGGAGCTTTAATACGACAAATAAACCCAACACAAGTTTATGTAGTATTTGATGGCGCAGGATCTGCTAATAATAGAAAAAATTTAATTCCAGAATATAAATCAGGTAGAGATTTGCAACGTATTACTAATTGGGAAGCATTTGATGATTTAGATGATGAACATGATGCTAAAGTAGATCAAATGGTTAGAATTATTCAATATTTAAAAGCTCTTCCTGTTAAAACAGTTACAATTGATAAGGTTGAAGCTGATGATATTATTGCATATTTAAGTGAAATAATTCCTCAAAGTCCTAAAGATAAAGCTTTTATTGTTTCATCAGATAAAGATTTTATACAATTAGTTAGTGAAAAAGTTATTGTATATCGTCCTATTGAAAAAGAATATTATACTGAAGAAACTGTAGTTGAAAAATTTAGTATTTCTCCTAAAAATTTTATTTTATATAAAACATTATTAGGTGACAATTCAGATAAAATTAAAGGAGTAAAAGGATTAGGTCAAAAAGGTTTATTTAAAAAATTCCCTGAATTAACAGAAAAAGATTTAGTTTGGGATGATATTTTAGATATATGTGAAAAGAAAATGAAAGACCATGTTGTTTATGCTAGAGTAATTCATGGTCAAGAAGAATTAGAAAAAAATTACTCTGTAATGGATTTAAGTAATCCAATGTTAAGTAAAGATGACAAAAATTATTTAGATAAGGTTGTCTCCTCCAAAGAGTTTCATTATCATCCAGACGAATTCATAGCAATGTATAATGAAGATCAATTAGGTGGATTGATTAGAAATGTTGATTTTTGGATAAAAGATGTTTTTGAAAAATTAGTTATAAAAGAATAAGTTATATGACCCTTACAAATTTAAATCAATATGGTAAATCTTTCCAAATAAAGGTTCTTTCTTCGTTATTAACTCATAAAGGGTTTTTAACAAATATTCATGATATTTTAAGTGAAGAATATTGGGATAATCAAGCACATAAGTGGGTTATAAAAAATATCTTAAAGTATTATGATAAATACCATACAACTCCATCAATGGAGATATTAAAAGTTGAATTACAAAAAATAGAAAATGAAGTACTGCAAATATCAGTTAAAGAACAATTAAAAGAAGCATATAAAGCATCCGATGAAGATTTAAAATATGTAGAAGAAGAATTTTCAAATTTTTGTAAAAACCAACAATTAAGAAAAGCATTATTAAATAGTGTTGATCTTTTAAAAGGTGGAGACTTTGAATCAATTCGTGAATTAATAAATAATGCTATTAAAGCAGGACAAGATAAAAATATAGGACATGAATATAATAAAGACGTGGAAGCGCGTTACAGAGAAAATCATAGAATTACAATTCCAACTCCTTGGGAAAAAATTAATACCTTACTACAGGGTGGATTGGGAAATGGAGATTTTGGTCTCATATTTGGTAATCCAGGAGGTGGTAAATCTTGGTCGTTAGTAGCTTTAGGAGGATTTGCTGTTAAATTAGGTTATAATGTTTTACATTATACTTTAGAATTAGGTGAAGATTATGTAGGTAGAAGATACGATGCTTTTTTCTCACAAATTCCAGTTGATAAATTATCTACTAAAAAAGACAAAATTGAAGATTTAATTGTTGACTTAAAAGGAAATTTAATCATAAAAGAATTCCCAACCGGTAGAGCAACTATGACTACAGTAGAATCACATATTCAAAAAGTAAAAGATTTAGGAATTGAACCTGATTTAGTAATTATTGATTATGTTGATCTTCTTTCATCAAAAAGAAAAACAATCGATCGTAAGAGTGAAATTGATGATATTTATAGCAGCACTAAAGGATTAGCTAGAGAATTAAATATTCCTATTTGGAGTGTTTCTCAAGTAAATCGTGCAGGAGCTAAAGATAATATTGTAGAAGGGGATAAAGCAGCAGGATCTTATGATAAAATGATGATAACTGATGTTTGTATCTCTCTTTCTCGTCAACGTAAAGATAAAGTAGAAGGTACTGGTAGATTTCACATTATGAAAAATAGATATGGTATGGATGGATTAACATTTGGGGTAAGAGCAAACACATCTACAGGACATTTTGAGGTATCTAATGATCTTTATATTGAGGAAGAATCCCCTCAACAACCCCCACAAAATAATTTTGATAGTGGTATTGATAAATTTGATAAATCATCACTTCAAAAAAAGTTTTTTGAACTCAATTCTTAATTATTAAAATTAAATTAAATGGCAAAAAAAGATATAACTAAAGAACGTATTGTTTATAAACCTTTCGAATACCCTGAAGCTTTTGATTATTGGTTAAAACAACATCAAGCACATTGGCTACACACAGAAGTCCCAATGATGTCAGATGTTAATGATTGGAAACAAAATCTAACAGAAACTGAAAAAAATATTATAGGTTCAATTTTAAAAGGATTTGCTCAAACAGAAACAGTAGTAAATGATTATTGGACAGGTCTAGTAACAAAATGGTTTAGAAAACCAGAAATTATAGCTATGGCTACTACTTTTGGTGCTATGGAAACTATTCATGCAGAAGCATATAGTTTATTAAATGAAGAATTAGGGTTAGATGATTTTAGTGAATTTTTAGAAGACGAAACTACAATGGCTAAAATTGAAACATTAATGAATGTTAGAGATAGTTTTAATGGAGAAAAAGATTGGCACGAAATAGCTAAATCATTAGCAATATTTTCAGCTTTTACTGAAGGTGTAAATTTATTTTCATCATTTGCTGTTTTATTATCATTTAAATTAAATAATAAGTTAAAAGGAGTTGGACAGATAGTAGAATGGAGTATTAGAGATGAATCAATGCATTCAGATGCTGGTTGTTGGTTATTTAGAACACTTTTAGAAGAAAAACCAGAATTAAAAACACCTGAATTAGAAGCAGCAATTAATGAAGCAGCTTTACTTTCACTGCAATTAGAAGTTGATTTTATTGAAAAGGTGTATGAACAAGGTGATTTGGAAGGTTGTAGTAAAGATGATTTAATATCTTTTATTAAACATAGAGTAAATACAAAAATGGGAGATCTAGGTTATAGACCTATTGTTAATGGTATAGATGCAAATGCCGTAGAAAGAATGAAATGGTTCGACCACTTATCAGCAGGTAAACAACATACAGATTTCTTTGCTAATAGAGTAACAAATTATAGTAAAGGTCACCATGATTGGGACGCAGAAAAAATATTTTAAAATGGATAATAATTTAATAGCAGATTATACACAATGGGAAAAAGGTAAAGATTACCCTGAATGGATGGATGAAGTAGCACTATCAACAATATCAAAAGGTTATTTACTACCAGGTGAAACACCAAAAAGGGCATATAGAAGAGTAGCAAATGCAGTAGCAATGCGGTTAGATAAACCAGAAATGACAACTAAATTTTTTAAATATATTTGGAATGGTTGGATTGGTTTAGCTTCACCTGTAATTTCAAATACAGGTACAGATAGAGGCTTACCTATTAGTTGCTTTGGTGTTGACACCCCAGATTCTATTAGAGGAATAGGTTTAACAAATGCTGAATTAATGAAATTAACTTCTTCGGGAGGAGGAGTTGGTATTAGTGTTGATAGAATAAGACCTCGAGGTGAAGAAATTAGAGGAAATGGTAAAAGTGAGGGTGTAGTACCTTGGTGTAAAATATATGATTCAACCATAATTGCAACTAACCAAGGAAATGTAAGAAGAGGAGCAGCATCTGTCAATTGCAACTTAAATCACCCGGATATACATGAGTTTTTACAAATTAGAAGACCTAAAGGTGATCCTAATAGACAATGTTTAAATTTACACCAATGTGTTGTAGTTGATGATTCATTTATGAAAAAATTAAATGATAGAAATAAGGAAGCAATGGAACTTTGGATGCAAATTTTAAAATCAAGAGTAGAAACTGGTGAACCTTATATAATGTTTGAGGATAATGTTAATAAAGATAATCCATTAGCTTATATGATGAATAATCTTAATGTGTCTATGACTAATATATGTACAGAAATAACACTCCATACAGATGAAGAACATAGTTTTATTTGTTGTTTAAGTTCTTTAAATTTATCTAAATATGATGAATGGAAAGACACAGATGTAGTAGAAACAGCTATTTATTTTTTAGATGGGATAATGCAAGAATTTATAGACAAAACTAATGGTAAATCATCTATGAAAAGAACTCATAAACATGCTAAAAAAGGAAGAGCATTAGGTTTAGGAATTATGGGTTGGCATACTTTTCTCCAAAAGAAAGAATTACCATTTAACTCTATAGCATCTACAGCCTGGACACATACTATTATGTCTCAAATTAGAAATCAAGCTGAAGAAGCAAGCAGAAAATTAGCAGAAGAATATGGAGAACCTTTATGGTGCCAAAATACTGGTATGAGAAATACCCACTTATTAGCAATAGCACCTACAGTATCTAATTCTAGAATTAATGGGTGTTCTGCTGGAATTGAACCTCAACCTGCAAATGTTTATACTTTTAATGGAGCTAAAGGGACTTTTATTGTAAAAAATAAAGAATTAGAAGAATTATTAAAAAATAAAAATAAAAATACTACTAAAGTTTGGGATCAAATTTTATCAGATGATGGCTCAGTTCAAAACTTATCTGAAGACATATTATCTCAAGAAGAAAAAGATATATTTTTAACATTTGCTGAAACTAATCAATTGGAATTAGTAAGACAAGCAGCTATTAGACAAAAATACATAGATCAAACACAATCTTTAAATTTATGCTTTCCACCTACGGATTCCCCTAAATGGATAAATCAAGTACATATGGAAGCATGGAAATTAGGTATAAAAACATTATACTATTTAAGAACAGATTCAGTAATAAAAGGAGATTTAGGATCTAGAACAGCCGAATGTGTAAGTTGCGATGGATAGTTTTCTTCTATATATTTATCAATAAAATAATTAGTCATGAAAAAAATAAAATCTCTACTAAATAGGTTTTGGTTTTGGCTCAGAAGTAAAACAACATTAGATGAAAAAGCTATTGATGTTTACGAAGAAGCTAAAAGCAGAGCTAATGAAATTAAAAAATAATTAGTCATGGAAAAAATAAAATCTCTACTAAATAGGTTTTGGTTTTGGCTCAGAAGTAAAACAACATTAGATGAAAAAGCTATTGATGTTTACGAAGAAGCTAAAAGCAGAGCTAATGAAATTAAAAAAGAATTAAAAGATGTTAAAAAAGCCGCTAGAAATTTTGCATCACAATTAAATGATGTAGGAGAAGCAACAAAAGGTAAAAAAAGAAGAGGCAGAAAAAAGAAAAAAATAAAAAAGAAAAAATGAAAAACATATTAGTTTCGCTATTGATCATTCCTTTTTTAATGTTTGGTCAAACTGAAAAAGATTCAAAGGTTAAAACAGAAATCAAAAAGATTTTAAAATTCTCAACATTTTATGGTGGGGTAAATGGAGGAACATCTTTAGCAGATGATGATATATATTCTATAACAACAGGAACTTTAAGTCAAAACGTTATAGAAACTCCTTTTGACTATTCAATAATATTTGGAGTAAGAAAAATTGCAAGATTTGGATATTTACCTAAAGAAGCTTTTAAAAAAGGAACTGAAAATTCATTTTCTGATGCTGCTACAATAGGTAAAGTTTCTGGATTTGAATTTTTATTTCAAGGAGAATATAAAAGACAACAAGGATTAACATTTTTTGACCAACATCATTTTTTAAGATATGTTGCAGATAAATGGATGATTAAGACAGAATATTTAAAAGATGGATTTGCTGATATAGAATATTTTGAAGCATCACAAAGATACAGACATAAAATAAATAGAAAATTATCATTTAATATAGGTACAGCACAAAGAATTTCAGAACCTTACGGTTTTAATCCATTAGATGAATGGATATTAGAGAATGGAAATTTACACTACACATATTTAGCACTACAAGAAGGATATGAAATAGATCCTTTTAATGAAACATATACAGATCCTAACGGTAATATAGTAGCAAATTCAAATGAAGTATGGGAAGAAGTTATTATACCCCAAATGTTAGATGAATATGTAATAAATGAAAAAGATAAACTACCTAATGTATGGAACCACTCAGTAATTATAGGATTTGATTATTATAGTTACAAAAAAGATTATTGGTTACATGCGTGGGGTAATGTTTTACCATTACACTGGTTATCAGACAACGAATATTCATATAATACTTTTAATAATGGTAATTGGGTAGATTATTCAGGAGGTCTTATATTTGGATATTGGTTTAACAAAAATATGGGAATATTTATAGAAGGTAAATATAATAAGTATTGGAATAGAGAATGGCACAATTTTAGCTTTGGTGTCAATTATAAAATATTTTAAAAATGGCAAAAGAATTAAACGAAGATACAAGTTTTAAAGTTAGTGTAAAAACCTTAGGAGGTATAGGTGTATTTATTTTTACCATAGTTGGGCTATGGTTTACACTTCAGGCAGACATTGCAGAGGCAAAAGCCCTTCCAGTCCCACCTGACCCAGATGTTACTAGAATGGAATTTGACATGAAAGATAAAAACATTCGATTAACTATACAAAATACTCAAGATGATGTTGAAGAGATTAAAGAAGATCTAAAACGTATTGAGGAAAAAATAGATCGATTAAAATAAAAATTATGAAAAAAATATTATTACTAATATTATTATTGATATCAGGAATAACATATTCACAAATACAAGTAGTACATTTTAATGCAAATTGGAATGCTGCTAATGATGTAAAATGGGTAAATGATTTGACTGATTGTAAAATTAAAAATATAGACATTGCGACAAATTCTCAAGCAGCAACAGATCATAAAATAACAGTTGTACCTACTATATTAGTATTAATTGATGGTGAAGAAGAAGAAAGATATGAAGCAGATATTTCATTTAGTATGCAAGCAACAAAAAAAGAAATACAAGAAGTTATAGACGAAATAGTAATGGACCAATTTTAAATTATGAAAAAAATACTAGTTATATTAATATTATTAAGTAGTTGTACCCTAACACAATATACTTACGATCCTATTTATGAAGATCACCCACATTCAACAGAAGTTTATTACAATGGAATAGATATTTATTGGGGATATCATACTGGATTTTATTATTATTATGGAATACCTCACTTTTACCCGTGGTGGTATTACTATCAATTTATTCCACCTTATCATTATCATACACATTCTCACATACACGTACATTGTGATAACGGACATTATGTATATGGTCATAGAGGACCTACATTAAATAATAATGTTGCAAAAGATTTTAGACCAAACATAAAAGTAAAAAGCAATAAAGACAAATCATTTGTTTTCCCTAGAGATTGGAAATCTAATAATTCAACTAGAAATAATAAACAAAATAATAATTGGTGGAATAAAGTAAATATAAATAAAACTGATTATAATAGAACATTTAATTTAAATAACTCAAATGTTAATAAAATTAATAATAAGTCTAATAATATTAGGAATACTAATAAAAATAGATCAAATAATAAACAAGTAAATAGACCTAAAAATAATAAAAGATGAAAAAATTTCTATTAATTTTATTGTTGCCCTTTTTGGCACTTGCGCAGGATACAATTGTTGATCCTCCCCCACCACCTCCACCTCCACCATTAGAATTGTTTGGTTGTACAGATGATGAGGCATGTAATTTTAACGAATTTGCTAATTTAGATGATGGTACTTGTGAGTATTATTCTTGTGTTGAACCATGTCCTGATATTAATGAAAATGGTATATGTGATGAAGATGAGGAAGAATCAACTGATACATTAACAACCGACACAATATCACTATATGATTCTTGGATTAATATAGTAGTATTTACAGATGAATGGCCTGAAGAAACTAGTTGGGAATTATTAAATGAAAATGATTCTATTATAGCATCTGGGGGACCATATGAAGAAGGACTTACTTTACATGAAGAACTTATAGAATTAAACTCAGGAGAATATTATTATTTTATATATGATACATGGGGAGATGGTTTATGGCAAGATGGATGGGTTGAAATATATAATACATGTGAAGATTTATTTTATCATGAAGGACCTTTCGGGGAATACACATATGATGAAATTATAGAATCAGACACAATAGGTTGGATGGATTCATATGCTACAGAATTAGTAGAAACATTAACAATAGCACCTTGCGCTCCTCCATCAAATGGATGTACAGATGAAATGGCAATTAATTTTGATGAAAATGCCTTTTTTGATGATGGTTCTTGTGAGTTTTTAGAAGGATGTACAAATGAATTAGCTTCTAATTATGATCCTGAAGCAGCAGTTTTCCCATCAGGATTAATTTTTCCAGGTGGTAGTTGTAATACTGAAGTATGGGGACAAAATTATTTCGGGGTAGATCCCGATTTTTACTTTAATGGCAATCAAGATATATTTGAAGTTGGTAATAAATTATACATAGGTGAAAATACATTTTATGTAGATTTTGTTGCAGAAGTTCAAGGTAATTGTAATGCACCAGCAGTATTAATTTATGTATGTTTTACAGAAGCAGAAGCAGATGGAAATTTAGGAACGTTTTCACCAGGATTAAATGTTAATGCAGTAGTAGGTGAATATTGGTACATGGATCCATGTACATTTATTTATGGTTGTACAGATGAAAATGCATTAAATTATAATCCTGAAGCAGGAGTAAATGATGGTTCTTGTATTAATATACCAGGCTGTACAAACCCAACATCAAACATGTATAACCCCGCTGCTACTATTGATGATGGTTCTTGTGATGGAACTGATATATCTTGTTCTTCAGGAAAAACAGTAGTAACAGTAGAAATAACATTAGATCAATATCAAGGAGAAACAGGTTGGGCAATATATGATGGAGGTGGAACTGTATTAGATTTAGTAGAGCCAGGAACATATAGTGACATTCCTGATTATGGTGTTGTTGAAAAACAAGTTTGTATTGATAATGGAACTTCAGTTTTATTTAGTATAACAGATACTTATGGTGATGGTTTAGCTGGTTCAATATGGGGAGGTATAGATGGATCTTGGATAGTATATACCCCATGTGATACACTTTCAACAGGTGGTGGTAATTTTGGTCCTATATTTCAAGAAAATATATTTGTTCAAGAATGTATTGATGATATAATACAAGGTTGTACAGATTCAGATTATGTAGAGTATGATGTTTATGCAACAGATGATGATGGTTCTTGTTCAACTCCAAATGTTTATGGTTGTACAGATATAGATGCCTTTAATTATGATGAAGAAGCAACATCAATGTTAAATACTCCAAATTGTAACAACACATTAACATTACAAGATTGGGGAGATAATGGTTGGGCTGGATCATTTCTAGTAGTAACACAGGGTGATAATTGGTGGGGACCATTTACATTAGAATCAGATCAATTACAATTAGATACAGTTTTAGATTTGAATACATCTGAAATGATAAATACTTATTTTTATTCATTTGGAAACTCACAACAAACAGCAGAACAGTGTAAGTTTGAAATAACAAATCCAGTAGGATTAGTAATAACAAATGGAGGAACAAACCCATATACAAACCCAATTCTATCTTATAACCAATATGGTTTTACATATAAGGCAGAAGCTAAATGTGGTGACAGTTGTATACCAAAAATTTATGGATGTTTAGATGAAGAAGCTATTAATTATATAGCAACAGCAAATACAACAGATGGCTCATGTTATTATAATCCAGGTTGTAATAATGAAGCTTATACAGAATATTATACTTATATTGATGAATATGGAGTGGAAGCTGATTATGATGATGGTTCATGTAATGAGTTTGCAGTATTTGGTTGTATGGATGAAACACAATTTAATTTTGATTATAATGCAACAGTTAATGGAACCGCAATTGGAGATCTTACTAATCCTTGTATACCTTATATATTAGGATGTACAGACCCAACAGCATTTAATTATGATGATGCAGCTAATTTAGACTTTGATGGTTTATTATGTGAACCTTTTATCTATGGTTGTACAGATGAAACATCCTTTAACTATGATTCATCAGCAAATGCAGACAATGGTTCATGTGTTGAAATAGTAGAGGGTTGTACTGATAGTACTGCTTTAAATTATAATGAAGATGCTAACACAGATGATGGTTTATGTATCCCATTTATTTATGGTTGTACAGATGAAACAGCCTTTAATTATAATGAAGATGCTAACACAGACAATGACTCTTGTATTGAAGTAGTAGAAGGTTGTACAAACATATTGTCAGTTAATTATAATATAGATGCAAACACAGATGACGGAAGTTGTGTTTTAATAGTATATGGATGTACTGATTCAACAGCATTTAACTACAATGCAGATGCAAATACAGATAACGACTCTTGTATTGCTGTTGTAGAAGGTTGTACAGACCCGTCAGCCTTAAATTATAACTCAGAAGCAAACACAGAAGATTTTAGTTGCATTGCTGTAGTAAATGGTTGTACAGATTCAGATGCATTTAACTATGATGCGGACGCTAATACAGATAATGGTAGTTGTATACCAGTAGTAGAAGGCTGTACAAATGCACTAGCAGTAAATTATAATGCAGACGCTAACACCGATGATGGATCTTGTGAGTTAATAGTATATGGATGCACAGATGAAACTGCATCTAATTACAATGAAGATGCTAATACAGATAATGATTCATGTATACCATTTATTTATGGTTGTACAAATCCAAGTGCATTAAATTATGATGAATTAGCTAATACAGATGATTTTAGTTGTGTATTACCAATTTATGGTTGTACAGATTCAACAGCATTAAACTATGATGAAAATGCTAATGTAGATAATGATACATGTATATCATACATTTATGGATGTACTAATCCAAATGCACTAAATTACGATGAAAATGCAAACACAGATGATTTTAGTTGTGTATTGCCTATATATGGGTGTACTAATTCAACAGCATTAAATTATAATGAAAGTGCTAATGTAGATAATGGTAGTTGTATAACAATAGTAGAGGGTTGTACAGATAGTACTGCTTTAAACTTTAATGAAAACGCAAATGTTGAAGATGGTTCATGTATTCCATTTATCTACGGGTGCACAGATATAACAGCATTTAATTATGATTCAACAGCAAATACTGATAATGGATCATGTATTGAAATTGTTGAGGGTTGTACTAATACATTAGCTGTAAATTATAATGAGTTAGCAAATACAGATGATGGTTCATGTATATTAATAGTTTATGGTTGTACAGATCCAACAGCATTAAATTATGATGAAGAAGCAAATGTTGATAATAATTCATGTATTGAAATAGTTGAAGGTTGTACAGACCCAGCAGCATTTAATTACAATGCAAATGCAAATGTTGAAGATTTTTCATGTATAGATGTTGTTATAGGATGTATGGACGAAGAAGCAATAAATTATGACCCACTAGCAAACACAGACTCAGGAGGATGTATAGATGTATTAACTGGATGTACAGATGTAAGTGCTTATAATTATAGTTTAACAGCTAACACAGATGATGGAAGTTGTGTTTATGATGCTGGTTGTAGTGAAGGACCAGGTGAACCTTATTGGCTACCAAATGAATGTTTTGCATGGGTAATATCAATTGATACTGAATGTTGTGAAGGAGAGTGGGATTCATATTGTATTGAATTATATAATTATTGTGATTTAGGATGGCCTATCGATTTAATTGAAAATCCAGATGAATTATTAGTATATCCAAACCCTATTATAGATATTTTAAATATTCAAAGTACAAAAGATGTAAATGTTAAAATATATGATATGATGGGTAAACTAGTAATATCACAAGAAAACGCTAAACAAATTAATATGTCTAATTACCCTTCGGGTATGTATAATATGATTATAGGTTTTGAAGATGAAATAATAAATACAACAATTTTAAAACAATAAGAATGTGGAATATATTTAAAGATAATAATGAATATAACGAAAAAAGTATAATTGGATTTTGTGCTTTTATGATAATGGTAATAGTAATGTTAGCAGATGTAATTACAGGATGGGCAGGTAAAGATTTAGTTATAAATGATAGTATCTATAATTCATTTGTAATGGTAGTATTAGGTTGTTTTGGAATAGCTGGTTTAGAAAAATTTGCAAATAGAAAATAATAAGGTTGAGCTCCTAACCGATAAGGAGAAATTATAAATAAGAATACAATAATAAAAATGTATACTAAAGAACAAATTGAAGAAGCAGTAAAAGCCAAAGGATATGTTTGGTTTGATGGTGATGGAGACTATGATGTAAATATTGTAGGTGTCCGAAATTGTGAAACTGCTGATAAAGTAACAAATGCTTTTGATGACAAACTTACATTATCTTATAAAGTAGATGGTGAGTGGTGTTTTCATTGCTTTGATTGTACAACAGACCCAGGAACTCATTGGGTAGAAAATATAATGAGAAAAGAAGGAGTAGCAATACTTAAGCCAGGTCAATATAGACGCTCGCATAAAATAAGACTACACGCAGGTAAATATGAAGCATTAGGACAACAAAGACCTGTAAAAGTTTATAGAGATAATAATCGTGATGATAAGTATGATTTATTAGAGGAATCAGTTCAAGAAGGATTATTTGGTATTAATATTCATAGAGCTACTAAATGGGAAGGTAAAAAATCTTCACAAGTAGATAAATGGTCTGCAGGATGTCAAGTAATAGCAGCTAATGATGATTGGGCTGTATTTATGAAAATTTGTCGTCAAGCTAGAGATTTATGGGGAAATAATTTTACTTATACTCTTTTAGAGTCTAAGGACATTGTTTAATTAAATAAAAAAAGTTATGTGGAAAAAAATACAAGAAAGAGTATTTCCATTTATAATAGCTCTTTCGGCTTTAGCTGTATCGGGTTCAGCAGCATTTTACTCAGTTAGTGGTCTTAGTAAATTATTTGCAGGAGCTACTTTTGCAGTTATTATAATGGCTGCTTCTTTAGAAATTGCTAAATTAGTAATTGCATCTTTATTATACCAATATAGAAAAACATTACCTTTTTTATTAAAAACATATCTTACTACAGCTTGTATAGTATTAATTCTTATAACTTCAATGGGAATTTATGGGTTTTTAAGTGCAGCTTATCAAGAAACAGCCGCATTAGCTGGAAATGTTGATGCCCAAATCGCATTAATTGAAACTAAAAGAGATAATATTAAAGAGCAAGTTATTGTTTATACTGAGGAGAAAACAAGCATTAATGAGTCTATAACAGGTTTGAGAAACGGCTTGAGTAACAATGTTATACAATATACAGACACATTAGGTAATGTAATTACTACACAATCATCATCTACACGTAAAGCTTTAACATCTCAATTAGACCAAATTATTGAAAGACAAACAGTAGTTAATACTAAATTAGATGAATTAAATTCCCAACTATTTGAGTATGAGACTGAAATAGTAGAAGTATCTAATTCAGCAAATATATCTGGGGAATTAGGACCTTTAAAATATTTAGCAGGTTTAACTGGAACACCTATGGATAAAATAATTAATTGGTTACTAATAACTATTATATTTGTATTTGATCCTTTAGCAATTGCTTTAGTAGTAGCAGCTAATTTTGCATTTTCACAATTAAATAAATCTCCTAAACAAGAACTGTTAAAAATTACAAGAAAAATTAAAAATAAAGAGGAAAAAAAAACCTTAAAAACCAATAAAAAAGAATCAAAATCTTTAATAACCAAAGAAGAAATTCAAAAAGATTTAAATGAAGGTGTTGATAATAAAAAACCTATAATTGAAAAAAAATCTAAAAAATCTATAGATAATTTAGCATGGAAATCACAAAATAAAAAAGAAAAACCATCTCCTGATGGAGGAAGTATAAGATATTGGTAGATTTCTGCAAGAAAATTTGGCTCCCCAGGATCCCTTTCGTATATTTATGGCATAATATTAAAAATAATAAAGGTTATGACAGAATTAAATAGACAAACAGTTCAATCAATTTATAGTGAAATTCAAGATTTATTAGCACCACTTCAAGAGAAGTATGGTATTAATATAAGTTTAGGTAGTGTTAGATATGATGAAAATGAATTAAGAACTAAATTAACAGCCAGAGTAGGTAAAGCTACTCCTAGGTTAAGTAAAAATGATTTTAATGTAGGTGATATAGTTGGAATTAAATCCCCAAAAGTTAATCCTAATGATGAGTTTGAAGTTATAAAAATTAATAATAAAAACATTAAAGTTAGAGGATTTGAAGGATATGATAGAAGTGTAACATATAATGTTTCACCAGGTTTATTAATAAAAAAATAAATATGGTAAAATCAGTAATATATTTCCACGGATTAGAATCCCCCCAAGGGGGGATTAAAGTGGAGTTTTTAGATCAAGAAGTTGACTTTCTAGAAGCTCCTGCTATGAATTACACTCAAAAAGGTATATTTGAAGAGTGGTTAGATTATGTTAAAACTGAAGAACCTGATTTATTAATAGGATCTAGTATGGGTGGTTATTTTGCTATGGCATTATCAACTCATACTGGAATTCCTGTTTTAGTTTTTAACCCTGCTATTCATAGTAGATCTATTGAAATAGACGGATTAGGATCAGGCACAGAAAAATTAAAAGGATTAGTTGTTTTAGGTAAAAAAGATGATGTTATTGTCCCTGATCTTACTCTTCAAATGTTAAAAGGTGATTGGAATGATTTAGAAATTGTTGTTGAAAAAAATATGGGCCATAGGGTGCCTTTAGACATTTTTGTTGATATGTATAACAAAATGTCTTCTAATGAGCAAACTGAATAAATTCCAAGAACAAAGACTTGATAAAATTATAAATGAGGGTTTTTGTGGGCTTGGGTGTCAAGCTTGGAAACAGGCAAAAAAGTATGTAAAAAGAACAGCTGCTAAATATAATCCTTTTAAAGAAGGATTAAGTAAAGAAGAATTAGTTGAAAAAATTCTTCAAGAAATGAAAAAAAATTATGAATAGAGAAGAGTTATACACAAAATTAAGATATATTCAAGAGTATTTAGAAGATGGATCTATAGGAACAGCTAAATTAGAACTAGAAATGCTAATTCAAGACATACATATAAATAAAGCATGATTAAATTATTAGAATTGTTTAAAGACTCAGGCATAGCATTTCTTCAAGATTCACCAAATGAATTTGCTTATTTAGATTATAAAAAATGGGCATATAAACATAGAGGTCGTTATAAAAAAGAAATACTACCAGTAATGGATAGTCCTGGTAAAATGTGGGAAATAGTAACTAGGTGGTGGCAGATTTGGGCTGATAGAACAGGAAATGAATCATTTTCTAGAATAGAAGATAGACAAAAATTTGGTAAAGATTTAGCCTTTATGATGGCTAAAGATAATTTAATATTTACAATGGGAGGAGAAAATTCTCCTAGTCATAAAATTACTTTAAAATAATAAACAATGGAGTTATCAAAATCATTAAAACGTGTAGATGCAATAGTAGAAAAACTATGTAAAAAAGGTAAAAATTATATAGCTAAACGTAAAAGAGCAGGGGAAAAATCATCAGCTTATCTTTCTGGAAGAGCAGTTAAAGTGTGTAAAGGACAAATGAAAGGAGAAGCATTAGATCCTGTAGGAAAAGAAGATGAAGATATAAATAATGATGGTAAAGTAGATAAGACAGATAAGTATTTAAAAAATAAAAGAGACAAAATTTCTAAAGCAATTGATGAATCCTTAAGAGATTGGTTCAAAAAAGAAGATTGGGTAAGAATAAATACATCGGGAAATATATCAGGAGATTGTGGTACTATGAAAAAAGGTAAAGCAACTACTAGATGTTTACCTAGAGCTAAAGCTAGTAATATGTCAAAAGCTGAAAGAAAAGCTACTGTAGCTAAAAAAACAAGAGGCAGTAAAAAAGGAAAACAATTTGTGTCTGTTAAAGAAGATCAATTAAATGAAGATAGATATATTGTTATGTACAGACGAAAAGATGCTGAAGATTTAATTAAAAAAGGATTTGACCCTGAATACCCAGCTTTTGCTCCAGAAGCTGTTAAAAAAGGAGGATGGACTAAAGGAAAAGAATTTATGGTATCTTATGGTGATTATGAAACACCTAGAGATAGAGCAAAATCTCATGCGGAAAAAAATGCAAAAGAAGATGGTGAAGATTTTGAATATGGTGTTCATCTTCAAAGAGATAACACAAGATTTGAAGAAGGAATAGTTGAAATAGTAAGAGAAAGCGATTTAAAAGAATTTGCAAATTATTTAAGAGAAACATGTATACCTGAAAACATTCAAGAAGCTAAATACCAAGGTAGAACAGTTACATTAAATAAACCTATGAGAGGTGATAGTAAAAAGTTTAAAGTATATGTAAATTCTGGTAAGAAAAACGCAGATGGAACTATTAAAGTTAAAAAAGTAGAATTTGGAGCTAAAGGAATGAATATAAAGAAAAATAATCCTAAAAGAAGAAAAGCATTCCGCGCAAGACATAATTGTTCTAACCCAGGACCTAAAACAAAAGCAAGATATTGGTCTTGTAGAAAATGGTAAATGATTAAATTAGTAAATATTTTATTAGAAAGAAGATATATTGGCAGTTGTGTTGATGTAGGTGGGGATAGTGGAAAGGAAGTTTGTGATATATGGTCAGATGCAACAGATATGGCAACAGTGGTTGGAAACCCAGATGAAGGAGATGAAGGTACTAGTAAAGAATTAACTAAAGAAGAATTTTATCAATTTATCCCAATCGATAAAGTTAAAAAAAAACATGTTAAAGGTAATCATACCTATCATTATGTTGCACAAGATGAACGTGGTAGAGAAATGACACCTAAAGAGTCTGGAATATTTTTTATTTATAATATAGATCAAGACATACATTACTTTTATAGAAAATGATTAAATTAATAGACATATTATTAGAAAATGATGAAGATGTTAAATACCCTAAAGGTAAATATGTTGAAATCACTAATAAAGTAGAATTAGAAGCAGTAAAAGATAATATCTACGCTTTAATTAAAAATGCTTATGATTCTATTGGAGGTAATGTTAAAATCCAATCAGCAGATGATATTTTAGATCCTTCATTAACTTATTGGACAGTAGCTGATATAGATGATGATCCTGAGTTAGATGTAGCTTCTTTTGGTAAAGAAACCCAATTTGGAACTAAACATACTGGAATAGGACATGATGGGGTAAAAAATAACATTAAAAATTTACTATCTAAAAAAACAGCAGAATTAAATATAACAGGAAATTATGTAGAAGTATCAGGCCCAGCTCATAGGGCTTATGTAGAAATAGGTGGTGCACCTACAGTTAATGATGAAGAAACAGTTCGTACTATAATTGGTCCTACTAAATCTGCAAAACTAGAATGGCATGGTAAACATCCTGATGATCCTTCAAAAGCAGGAAATGGTTGGTATACTAGAACTATTGGTGGTAAAAAATTAACAAAAATAATGGCAGGAGTCCCTGCAATTTAATAAAGATTCCCATAAGAAAATTTGGCTCCCTGAAATATCTTTCGTATATTCATGGTATAAATAAAAAATTAAGGTTATGATAACATGGATAGCAATAGCAGGTATTCTTTATGGATTAAATAATATCTTCAAAAATTACACAATCGCTACTTTAGCAATTATTGTTTTTTGTTTTTTGGCAAACCCAAAAGTTGGTTGTTTCTTGATAATGTGGTGGATTGGAGTTAAAATTTATAATGGAGTACAAAATTGGTAAATAAAATTAAATAAAATTATATGAATTTAGGTTACGCATGTATTAATACAGGACTTAGTGCAAATAGAATTATGACAAATCGAACTATGCGTCGAAAAACATTCGAAGCAAAAGGTTTAGATTATGTTTCTGAATTAGCCCTTGCTAATGTTAAAGATCTTGAAACAATTGTTAAATGGAATAATGAACACCGTATTAAATTATTTCGGTTATCATCACAAATATTTCCTTGGTCTGATGATTATAAATTGTCTGATTTAAAGGATAATGATGAAATTTGTGATAGAATGTTTCATATAGGAAATATTGCTACACAAGCAGGACAACGTCTCACAATGCACCCAGGTCCTTATAACTGTTTAGCTTCCCCTAATCAAAAAGTTGTTGAAAAGACTATTCGTGAATTAAATTGTCATAGTGAGCAATTTAATATGATGGGCTTTGAACCATCACCTTACAATAAAATTAATATTCATGTTGGAGGTGCGTATGGTGATAAAGAATCAACATTAGAACGTTTTTGTATGAATTTTTATTCACTTCGTGATGATACTCAAAAACGTTTAGTTATTGAAAATGATGATAGTCCAAATGAATACTCCGTTTATGATTTATATCATGGAGTTTATAAGGAAATTGGTATTCCTATTACATTTGATTATTTTCACCATAAATTTAACACTGGTAACTTGACTGAGGAAGAAGCACTAAAAATGGCTGCACGAACTTGGCCTGAAGGTGTCACACAATGTTGTCATTATTCAGAAAGTCGTAGAAAAGAAAAATTAGATGAATCAATTCGTCCACAAGCGCATTCAGATATTATTTATGATAAAATCTAT